>Ga0302211_10000076_pt1 | contig 45000 bp, 26 predicted proteins | sample II_Fen_E3_3_FD_200234 | JGI IMG/M metagenome (GOLD analysis project Ga0302211, IMG submission 200234) | Peat permafrost microbial communities from Stordalen Mire near Abisko, Sweden - II_Fen_E3_3 | ecosystem: Environmental > Terrestrial > Soil > Wetlands > Permafrost | place: Sweden: Abisko... | reverse complement strand
CCGAAAGAACAGCAAAGTTTTTACCTTTATTTTCAGAAATCAATCCCATGGCAATACCCGAAACCGGTTTCTTGATTTGTACACCTGCATCCATCAACGCCAATGTTCCGGCACAAACCGTAGCCATTGAAGACGATCCGTTTGATTCCAAAATATCGGAAACCACACGAACAACGTATGGATAGTTATCTGGAATCATGTTTTTCAATGCACGGAGTGCCAAATTACCATGACCTACTTCGCGACGACCTACACCACGAGAAGCTTTTGCTTCACCTGTTGAAAATGGTGGAAAGTTATAGTGTAACAAGAAACGTTCTTTGCCTTTGAAAAGAGCATCATCAACTAATTTCTCATCCATTTTAGTTCCTAACGTAACAGTAGTCAACGACTGTGTTTCACCGCGGGTAAATACGGCAGAACCGTGTGCTCCCGGAAGATAATCTACTTCTGACCAGATAGGACGAATTTCAGTTGTTTTACGACCATCCAGGCGTTTGCCTTCATCTAAAATAGAACGACGCATAGCTTCTTTTTCTACTTCGTGGTAGTATTTACCGATAAGACCTTTTTTAGCAGCAGCTTCTTCAGGTTCCAAAGCCGCAACATATTCTTCTTTGATAGCTTTGAAATTGGCAACGCGTGAGTGTTTGTCGGTGTTGCAAGATGCAGCTACAACATACACTTTATCATACGTTTTAGCCCAAACATCTTTCTTCAAATCTTCGTCGTTTTCTTCGTGGCAGTAAACACGTTTTACCGTTTTACCAACCGCTTCCATCAATTCCAACTGCACCTGACAATGAACTTTGATTGCTTCGTGAGCCACTTTCATAGCTTCCAACAATACTTCTTCACTTACTTCTTTCATTTCGCCTTCAACCATCATAATATTATCGATAGTTGCAGCCACCATGATTTCTAAATCGGCAGTTGCTAATTGAGCAAAAGTAGGATTTATAACGAATTGTCCGTCGATACGGGCAACACGACATTCAGAGATAGGACCGTTGAAAGGAACATCCGACACTGCCAAAGCAGCCGAAGCAGCCAAACCGGCCAATGCATCAGGCATATCTTCGCCATCAGACGATACAAGCATTACGTTTACAAAAGTCTCAGCATGAAAATCATCAGGAAACAACGGGCGCAAAGCGCGATCAACAAGACGTGAAACTAAAATTTCGTAATCAGATGCACGACCCTCACGCTTCAGGAAACCTCCCGGATAACGACCGAAGGCAGCATATTTTTCTTTATAATCCACAGAAAGTGGCATAAAATCGGTTCCGGGAACAGCATCTTGTGCCGAACAAACGGTGGCCAACAGCATGGTATCACCCATGCGAACCATTACAGAACCATCGGCTTGTTTAGCCAATTTTCCTGTTTCAATAGAAATGGTACGACCATCACCCAATGTGATAGTTTTTGTAACTACATTCATAAAATTACATTTTTTCTTTTTAAACTTCTAAATTTCGCGCGCAAAGTTACGATATTTTTTGCAGAATGAGCTTTAGCCGTCGTTAATTTTATTTGCTATGTTTTTATGACTATTTGTACTATAGAAAATTTCAAATTCGTTTTTTTTGTACTTATGCGAAATTATGATTGCGAAACATCTCAAATTACATTGCTAATTTGAGATGTTTTTGTACCTTAGCGTAATATTGAGTTTGCATATGATTGGTCATGAATCTGATTCTTTTCATTTGCCAATAACAAAATAAAGATGTAAATTTGTTGTCTGCAATTGATTGATTATTAGATATTAAATCTGCTTACTTTAATGAAATAAAATCTTGGGCGGGCGTTAGTTGTATGATTATAAAATTTTTCTAAAACTCATAAAAATATAATATCGGTCAAAATCACAACTTAATCAGAACAATATTTGAAATGAACAAGATTCATTCAATAATAGCTCTTTTTTATTAACGATTTCAGTCTTTATTAACTTTTGTGTGGAGTGGCACAATGATGCCTCAGTTACACGTAGACGAAAGGACCCTTAAGGATTCTAATTGTAACACAGTGATTTTGCATGGCTTTGCACAGACTTATTCACCCTACTTTAATGAATTGGGGAAATACTGGACTAACTATGATGTTAATGGATGTTTGACGCATTACAAAAGCGCGGGATGCTGGATTAGTTAGTTTTGCTGACGATTGGAATTCATCTATTTAGTGAAAATAAAGAGATTCTATATATAATCGATTTTTATAATACTGCTCAATATAAACACTTAAATTCTAATAAATAATGAAATCAATTAAGATTATTATTGCATTGATGCTTTTTGTGAATTGTACTTTAAAAGCACAGGAAGTTATTTCGCTTTACAGCACAACAATCCCGAATTCAAAAGTTGTACCTGCCGATTACAAAGAAAGTTTTGGTGGTGGGATGTATCGAAATGTCACAAATCCTACATTGGAAATTTATCTGCCTGAGAAAGGCAAAGAAACCGGAGCAGCAGTAGTAATTTGTCCCGGTGGTGGTTATAGTGTGGTGGTGTATCAGGGTGAAGGAGTGTCTAATGCTAAAGAATTAGCTAAGAATGGTATAGCTGCTTTTGTGCTTAAATACCGCTTGCCGAGTGATGCCATTATGACCGATAAATCTACAGGTCCGCTGCAAGATGCTCAGCAGGCTATTAAACTTTTACGCGAAAATGCAGTCAAATGGAATGTCGATCCATCTAAAATTGGTATTATGGGTTTCTCTGCGGGAGGGCATTTAGCTTCCACAGTGGCTACTCATTTTGAAAAAGCGCTGATAGAAAATTCTAAAGGAACTAGTTTACGCCCTGATTTTCAGGTTGTTGTTTACCCGGTTATCAGTATGCAACAAAATCTGACACATCGCGACTCTAGAAAGCAGCTTTTGGGAGAACAGCCTTCGCAGCAGTTGATTGATTTGTTTTCAAATGAATTGCAAGTAAAAGACAATACGCCGCCGGCTTATATTACCCATGCGGCAGATGACACTACGGTTGATGTTGATAATAGTATCAACTATTTTGAAGCATTACGTCGCCATAAAGTATCAGTTGAACTGCATGTTTATCCTAAGGGAGGACACGGATTTATTTTCGGACGCAAAGGCTGGATGACTCCGCTGTTGGAATGGATGAAACAATCAAAAATAATTCAATAAATCACTAATAACAAAAATAATGAATCTAAATTTGAAAATCAGTTTATTGGTTTTAGGGCTATCAATGAGTATCCTCAGCATGGGAGCTGCCAATAAGAAACAAGTGAACAAGCAAGACCAAAATAAGTCTGCTGCTTTTTATACAGGCAAATACCGTAATGTGTTTGCGGAAGCCGGATATAGTAAAAAAGAAATTGACCAAAAGGTTGATCAGGTGTTTCGCGATCTTTTTGAAGGTCCCAATAAAATTTATTTTGAAGTAGGCGATTCAATGGGGTACGTTTCAGATATAAAAAATCATGATGCGCGTACCGAAGGTCTTTCGTATGGAATGATGGTGGCGGTACAGCTAAACAAAAAAGATGTTTTTGACCGTATATGGCGTTGGTCTAAAAAGTACCTGCAACATCAGAGTGGCCCTCGTGAAGCTTATTTTGCATGGAGCTATGACCCTGCAAAACAGAGACAGAACTCACCGGGTTCGGCAACTGATGGTGAGCTTTATTACATTACCAGTTTGTTGTTTGCGTCTAATCGTTGGGGCAACAATACCGGTATTAATTATTACGGTGAGGCTCGCAGAATACTGGATGCTATGTGGAAAAAAGATGGCACAGGCAACATCTACAATCTGATTAATGTGGAGCACAAACAAATCACTTTTGTGCCAGAAGGTGCCAGCTATAAATGGACAGACCCTTCATATCACTTACCGGCTTTTATGGAAGTGTGGGCTATGTATGCCAAAGATGGTCATGAGCAATTTTATAAAGAATGTGCCGATACTTCGCGCGTATTCCTTCACAGAGCCTGTAATTCTGTAACCGGATTAAATGCTGACTATACAGAGTTTAGCGGTGCTCCTCATACTTCACGCTGGATGCCGTCTGCTTTCCGTTACGATTCATGGAGAGTACCTATGAACATTGCTATGGATTACAACTGGTTTGGAAAAGATAAAGCGTGGCAGGAAGATTATGCTAAACGAATTCAGACATTCTTCAAATCGAAAGGTTTGAATACTTTTGTTGATCAGTTTAATCTGGATGGTACTACGCCTGAATTTATTTTGAAAGCTGGAACTAATACTCAAAAACTACGACATTCGATAGGATTGATTTCCACTGCAACATCAACAAATCTAATGTATAAGGATTTCGACTACGTGCATAAATTGTGGAATGAGAAACTTCAACCATATGAAGATGGTTACTTCGATCCATATTATGATGGATTGTTGTATCTATTTAGCTTGATGCATTTAAGCGGAAAATATCAGGTGATTACACCGGCAAAAGCGCCAGTTGCCATAAGATAGAAAATATAAAGTGCTAAGAACATCTGAGCTTCTCATTGGAGCTCAGATGTTTTGGCTTACTAAGAAGACACATTGAATTACAACAATCAAATATAATAAAATGAATAAAGTAAAAGTAGTATTGTTAACCTCGCTGTTTGCACTTTTGCCTTTGGCTCAGTCAAGCGCACAAAAAGGTGGTAAACTAAAACTATGGTATGATAAACCAGCTGCAAACTGGAATGAAGCATTGCCAATAGCGAATGGAAGAATTGCTGCGATGGTACACGGAAACCCATCCAAAGAATTACTTCAGTTAAATGAGAGCTCATTTTGGTCTGGTGGTCCTTCTCGAAACGACAATCCGGATGGATTAAAAGGGTTGGATTCTATTCGAAGCTATATATTTCAAGGAAATTACACACGTGCGAATACACTTTCTAATCAGTACCTCACAGCCAAACAACTTCATGGTTCCAAATTTCAATCCATAGGAAACCTGAATATCAGTTTCCCAAATGCTGAAAAATTTACTAATTATTATAGAGACCTTGATATCGAAAATGCTTTATCGTCAGTTTCTTATAAGGTAGACGATGTAATTTATAAAAGAGAAGTTCTGGCTTCAATTCCTGATCAGGTTATTGTCGTTCGGTTGACTGCAAGTAAACCAGGAAAGCTGACTTTTACCACTAATTTTGACAGCCAACTCAAAAAAACATCAGTTGCACTAGATAACAACACACTTGAAATGACTGGATTGTCGGGTACGCACGAAGGTGTAATCGGTCAGGTGAAGTTTGATGCTCGGGCAAAGGTAATCAACAATGGAGGAACTGTTAGTTTTGTTTCTGACTCGTTGAAGGTGAAAAATGCCAATGAAGTTATAATTATGGTTTCTATAGCAACAAATTTTGTAGATTACCAAAATCTGACAGCTAACGAAACTCAAAAATGTATTCAGTATTTATCTGTAGCAGAGAAAAAGTCGTTTAATACTATTCTGAAAAATCATATATCGACTTATCAGAAATATTTCAAACGTGTGAATTTTGATTTAGGAACTTCGGAGGCTGCTAAAGCTACGACCAAAGACCGAATTAAAAATTTCTCAAAAAGCTATGATCCCGAATTGGTTAGTCTGTATTATCAATTTGGTCGGTATCTGCTTATTTGCTCGTCGCAACCCAATGGACAACCTTCCAACTTACAGGGGATATGGAACGGAAGCAATAACCCAATGTGGGATAGCAAATACACGATTAATATCAATACAGAAATGAACTATTGGCCGGCCGAAAAAACTAATCTGACAGAGATGCATGAGCCGCTGATAAAAATGATTAAAGAGCTTGCTCAGTCGGGCAAAGAAACTGCCAAAGTAATGTATGGTAGCAATGGCTGGGTTGCACATCATAATACTGATATATGGAGAATTACAGGAGTTGTCGATTTTGCTGATGCTGGTCAATGGCCAATGGGGGGAGCATGGCTTTCTCAACATCTTTGGGAAAAATATCTTTATAATGGAAGCCAGAAATACCTGGAATCTGTATATCCGGTTTTAAAATCGGCTTGCGAATTTTACAAGGATTTTCTAATAGAAGAACCTACTCATAAGTGGCTAGTGGTGTCTCCTTCGGTTTCGCCTGAGAATACACCTCAAGGTCATAAAAGTGCATTGGTAGCTGGTTGTACGATAGATAATCAACTTCTTTTTGACTTGTTTTCCAAGACAATCAAAGCCGCGAAGTTATTGAAAAAAGATGCTTCTCTTATGGTTGATTTTCAGAAAATACTTGATCGCTTACCTCCTATGCAAATTGGTCGCTTAGGGCAACTTCAGGAATGGCTTGAAGATTGGGATAATGCAAAAGATCAGAACAGACACGTTTCACATTTGTATGGCTTGTTTCCAAGCAATCAAATTTCACCATATACAACCCCACAATTATTTGATGCAGCCAAAACTTCGCTTCTGTATAGAGGGGATGTGTCAACCGGTTGGTCAATGGGTTGGAAAGTGAATTTCTGGGCACGTTTACTCGATGGAAATCATGCAAAAAAATTGATATCAGATCAGCTTACATTAGTCGAACCCGGTCAGGGCAGAAACTCTGCTATGGGTGGTGGTGGAACATATCCAAACATGTTTGATGCGCACCCACCTTTCCAGATTGATGGTAACTTTGGTTGTACCTCTGGTATTACAGAAATGCTTTTGCAAACTCAGGATGGATCAATCGATATATTACCTGCTTTACCCGATGACTGGAGTAAAGGAAGTATCACAGGTTTGAAAGCATATGGAGGATTTGAAGTTAGTATTGTTTGGGAAAATAATAAAGCTCAAAAAGTTCTTATTAAGTCTAACTTTGGTGGAAATTGTCGTCTTCGTGTACCCAATGAAATGGTGTTAGCGGGAGGTAATAAATTGAATACTGCTAAAGGAGCGAACCCAAATCCATTTTTTGATATAGTAAAAGTAAAAGAACCAATTATATCTTCAGCTGCTAAGTTAAATATAGTAATTGTTAAGCCAACGTTTTTGTATGATTTACCAACTGAATCGGGTAAAACCTATACCTTTGCAATAAAGTAATACAATAACATATATTTTTTAAAATGAAAGAAACGAACTTAAAATTGAAGAGATTTAGCCGGGTACAATTGTTTTTAATGACAGCTTTGATGACATTATCTTTTATAACGGCGTTTGCAGCCGATAAACAAAGTAAAGTGAAAGTGGCAAAGAATGCTCCGGTATTCTCCAAATTTGTTTATCAGGGAGAAGATGAGGTTTACAAAAACAATCCGTTGAAAGTTGATGAGTTTTATAACCCTATTTTGCAGGGCTGTTACCCCGATCCAAGTATTACACGTAAAGGCAGCGATTATTATTTGGTATGTTCATCGTTTGCAATGTTTCCGGGTGTACCCATTTTTCATTCTAAAGATTTGGTAAATTGGACACAAATTGGGCATGTACTTGATAGAGTTTCGCAACTGAAAGTACACGATTGTGGTATCAGTGCAGGAGTTTATGCACCACAAATTTTGTACAACTCCAATAACGATACCTTCTACATGATTACCACAGAATTTGCTGGTGGTTTTGGTAACATTATCGTTAAATCAAAAGATCCGCTAAAGGGCTGGAGCGATCCCATTAAATTGAATTTTGATGGAATTGATCCTTCTATCTTCTTTGATGATAACGGAAAAGCATACATTGTGCACAATGATGCTCCTGATAAAGGAAAAGAGCTTTACAACGGGCACAGAGTAATTAAAGTATGGGAATACGACGTGGAGAAAGATCAGATTATTCCCGAAACATCTCAAATTATTGTTGATGGTGGCGTTGATTTGTCTAAGAAACCTATCTGGATTGAAGCTCCTCATTTATACAAAAAGAATGGTCGTTATTATTTGATGTGTGCAGAAGGTGGAACCGGAGATTGGCACAGCGAGGTGATTTTTGTGAGCGACAGTCCCAAAGGTCCGTTTAAGCCAGCTCCAAGCAATCCAATTTTATCTCAAAGATATTTGAATCCAAAACGTACTAATATGGTAGATTGGGCAGGTCATGCCGATTTGGTACAAACACCTGATGGAAAGTATTACGGTGTATTTTTGGCTGTGCGTCCTAACGAAAAGAAACGAGTAAACACCGGTCGCGAAACATTTATTCTTCCGGTTGACTGGTCGGGAGAGTTTCCTGTTTTCGAAAACGGTTTAGTTCCGATGGAACCTAAACTAAAAACGCCTAAAGGAGTAGAAAACAAAACCGGAAAAGATGGGTTTTTCCAGAATGGAAACTTCACTTTTACAGACGATTTCTTGGCTCCCAAACTGGATTACAGATGGATTGGACTAAGAGGTCCGCGTGAAGATTTTATTGTGACTTCCAAAAAAGGTTTAATTATCAATCCTTTTGCTACAAACATTAAGGAGCTTAAACCAACGTCAACTCTTTTCTATCGTCAGCAACACATAAATTTCACCGGTACTACAACGCTTGTTTATCAACCGCAAACTGAAAAAGATTTAGCCGGAATAACTTGTGTTCAGAACGAAAGATTCAATTATGTGTTCGGAATTACTAAAAGAGATAAAGATTTCTATTTGCTGCTCGAAAGAACAGCAAGAGGCAAATCAACCATAGTAGCCAGCACTAAAATTGACTTGAAAGCTCCGGTGCAAATCAGGGTAAAAGCAATCGGCGATAATTACGAATTCAGTTATTCTGCAAACGGAACAGACTTCATTAATGTTGGAGGAACCGTTTCTGGTGATATTTTATCTACGGATGTTGCGGGTGGTTTTACAGGAGCTATGATAGGATTGTATGCTACATCGGCAAACAATGCAATACCTGAATAGTAATAACCACATTTAAAACAGGAATCTAATTGACAGTAACTGATCTAAGATTGGTTACTGTCAATTCGTTTTTTTATTAATATTTAAATGAGAAAATTGATGAATGTAATTGACATAATATTCATCAGATATTAAAATTCCAATAAATAATTGTAGTAGAATTTCACCGCTTATTGTATCTTTGCTAGGTAAATCTGCTGGTGTGAGTATTATTCTAATTTTGTCAAATGCAAACATTCCTTTTTTGTATTTAAAGATTTAATAATTCATAAGCTAAAAGCCAATGAAAATGAGGAATAAATTAATTCTGATTTGTAGTTTAATAATTTTATCAATTCCGGGCTTTTCTCAGGCCAGATCCAACGAAGTAACATCAGCGCCTAATCCGGCAAAGAAAGTATTTCGTTACACCAATCCTATAACAAGAGATACCACAATATCTATGCGGGATCATTGTATAATCAAAGTTGGTAAACAATGGTTTTGTACGGGTACTTCCGAACCAGTCTGGACAGGACATAACCCTGGAGTTCGTTTACTTGTCTCAGATGATTTAATTCACTGGAAACAGCACTCATGGCTTATTGATGCGAGTAAACTTGCGGCAGATTGTCCGTACAACGGCAGATTTTGGGCGCCAGAAATTCATTTTATAAAAAATAAGTATTGGCTTACTGTAAACAGTGGGAAGGTTACAGCCGAAGACCCTAAAGGGATGAATACACACAGTATTTGGCTGTTCGTGGCGGATAAAGTGACTGGTCCTTATAAACTGGTTAACGGACCTTTAACACCCCAGTACAACAATGATGCAACTTTGTTTGAAGATGAAGATGGTCAGACATATTTGTATTGTAGTGGTAACGGACTATTTCAGGCAAAAATTGATTTGAACACAGGAAAACTCACAACACCCATTCAAAAGTTTCTTGATAAAACCTCACCCGGTTACCCCGATTGGATAACCGGAGGAATTGAAGGTCCGTTTGTATTAAAAAGAGATGGGACTTATTTTATGTTCTTCTCTACCTGGACGCGTGGTTACGAGGTCGGTCTGCTGAAATCTAAATCGCCTCTGGGACCTTGGGTACTGGCTTCAAACGAACCCATTTTTGGAACAAGGAAAAGAGGACACCGACCTGAATTGGAACTCACCAAATTGAAATTTCAGGATAGCCAGGATCCTTATTGCGAAACGGGACATAATGCGATTTTCGAAGGACCAGATAGTAAATTGTGGAGTTCTTGCCATTATTTTATGTATGAAAAACGTCCATATCCTTATAGTCAGACTTACGAACCATGGGAGTTGAAACCCCAGATGGGTATTGAGCCGGTAACTTATAAAGATGGTATGTTTTACATCAATCCTCCAACCTGGACTGAACAAGTTGTGGAGTATTGATAAGGAATATGTAGTATTTGGTAAACAATATTTTAATTGATACAATACCGGATATCAATAACCAGCTCAAAGTGTAATAGTGGATGTGATAGCGTTTAATCATATCACCTTTAAGTTGGGTTGAAACGATATTGTTTTTGAATTATTTCTAGCTGAATGTTTAATTTTTAAATTATAATATTATGAAGAGAAGAATAAGTTTTTTGACTGTATTATTTTTGCTTTCTTTTGTAGGAGTTGCTGTTGCTCAGCAACCTGCTCCCGTAAAAGTAGCTGAAGGTTTAGTGCAGGGTGCAATTGAAGGAGACTTGACTGTTTACAAAGGTATTCCTTTTGCCGCACCTCCGGTGGGTAATCTTCGGTGGAAAGCCCCTCAACCTGCTTCAAAATGGCAGGGTGTAAAACAAACAATCAAATTCGCTCCCGGCCCCATTCAAGGAGGAAATCCTCCTTCAGGGAAAAGCGAAGATTGCCTCTACCTGAATGTCTGGACACCGGCAAAATCAGCTAAAGAAAAGGTTCCGGTGTTTGTATGGATTTACGGTGGCGGTTTCGGTGCCGGAGCCACTTCGGAATGGCCATACAGTGGTGAAAAACTTGCTAAAAAAGGAGTCGTGTTAGTCAGCATTGCTTACAGAGTGGGACAACTTGGTTTTTTTGCTCATCCCGAACTGAGTACTGAAAATTCGAATAAAGTTTCAGGAAATTATGGATTACTGGATATGATTGCCGGCTTGAAATGGATTAAAAAGAATATTGCTGCATTTGGTGGTGATCCAAGCAAAGTGACTATTTTTGGCGAATCAGCAGGTGGTATAGCAGTTAGTATGTTATGCGCATCGCCTCAGGCAAAAGGACTGTTCACTGGAGCTATTTCTGAAAGTGGTGGCTCTTTTGGCCCTTCGCGACAGACGATAACCTATCCGGGTGAAAATATGAAGCGTTTAAAAGACGCAGAAATAGATGGAGTTACCTATATGAAAAGTGCTGGAGTAACTTCAATTGCAGAATTGCGTAAAATAGCGCCTGATAAATTACCGGGTGGACGCGGTTTAGGTATGTTCTGGCCTATTGTGGATGGATATGTCATCCCTGACGATCAACACAAGCTGTATGAAGCAGGCAAATATAACGATGTAGCTATCCTGGTAGGATATAATTCCGACGAAGGTGCTAGTTTTTCACCTCCCAAAACGCCACAAGATTATATCAACGGAGTCAAAACCCGTTATGGTAAATTTGCCGATGCATTGATAAAAGCGTATCCGGCTGGAGAAACCACCGTGCCTAAAACAGCTCGTGATTTAGCTCGAGATGCAGCATTCGGGTGGCAAACATGGAGCTGGGCTCGTTTGCAAGCTGAAACCGGAAAATCCAAAGTTTTCTATTACTATTTCGATCAACATCCGGATTATCCGGAAGGATCGCCAAAGGCAGGATCCGGTTCGCCTCATGGACAAGAAGTTGCTTATGTTTTCAATCATCTTGACCCGAATAGTCCTCAGACAAGCAAAACTGATTTAGCAATCTCAGATGCAATGGCAACATATTGGACTAATTTTGCAAAATATGGAGATCCTAATGGCGGCGGATTACCACATTGGCCAGCATTCAATGATGCGAATCCTGTGTTAATGTATTTCCAACAAACTCCGCATATCGGTCCGGTGCCTAGTGTCGAATCGTTGAAAGTGCTGGATTCGTACTTCGAATGGAGACGCACACCAGAAGGATCTGCTTGGGCTAAGTAATCGACTTGTTAACTAACAAATTATGAAATACCAATCATTGGTCATTTTAATCATTATTACCGGATTGTTTGCATCGTTTTCATACGGGCAAACGCCGGTAATTGGCACAACTCCCCGATACTGCAATCCGTTGCCTATGGTCACTGCGCCCGGTGGCAATGCTTCAGGCGATGTCACAGTCATAAAAGAAAATGGTAAATACTACATGTACTGCACTGGTGGTGGGGCTTGGGTATCGGATGATATGCTAGACTGGACTTTTCATCGTATCGATAATGTTCCGGTAGCTCCACATGTGGTGAAATATAATGGTAGCTTTTACATGTGTGGCAATGATTGTCCGGTGTACAAAGCCGACAATCCACTTGGACCGTTTACCAGCATTGGCGACTGGAAAAATACACCCGACGTGAAAGGTGGTTGGAATGGTGCCTTTGATGTAGATATCTATGTTGATGATGACAACAAACCCTATCTCTATTATCCGGGTCGAGGAGTCAGCGGAATTTATGTAGTACCGCTCGATCCAAGCGATATAAGTCGGTTTGCCGGTCCGGTAAAACATCTTTTCGGATTCAATAACAAGCATGAATGGGAACGATATGGGGAGATGAACGAATATCCCGATGTTGCGTGGATTGAAGGACCGTGGTTACAAAAGCATAAGGGAACTTATTATCTGCAATATTCAGCATCGGGAACTCAGTGGAAAACCTATGCCGAAGGTTATTATACTGCAAAATCTCCTTTAGGGCCTTTTACGTATGCGCCAAATAATCCTTTGCTCCGCAAAACGGAAGGACTTGTCACCGGTACAGCTCATGGCAGTATTGTAGAAGGTCCGGATGGCAATCTTTGGCAGTTCTACACCATTGTTCTTTCCAATCCTCCCGGCGGACGACGCATTGGAATGGATCGTATTACGTTTGACAAAGCCGGAAATATGTCGGTCAAAATTACCGATACACCGCAATGGGCGCCGGGAACCATAACTGATCCTGCAAAAGGCAATAGCGAATCTCTTCCTGTTACCATCAATAAAATGCGTGCAATGAATGCCCTGTCTAAATTTTCGACAGAAAAACCGGGACACGAGGCTGCTTATGCTGTAGATAATTCCAGCGGTACATGGTGGGAACCTGCTGCTACCGATTCTTTACCATCTTTATTGATTGAATTATCTCCGGCAACGCGTTTCGATGTGGTACAGATGTTCACCATTGACGGTGTTCGATTGATGTTTAACGGCGGACGACGCGGGTTCGGAAGACCCACTCAGGGAGGGCAACAACCTTCAGCAGAAATATACCAGTACAAAATTGAAGTTTCAATCGATGGAAAAACGTTTGAGACAGCACTGGATCAATCTCGAAATACCATTGCCCGAAATACTATTTTTGATGAGATATCTCCGGTCAAATGTCGTTTTGTACGCCTGACCGTTACCAACTGGCCAAAAGCATCACCGCTGGGACTTTTGGAATTTACTGTATTTGGAAAAGCCGCAGGGGCGCTACCGGCCGCTGTAGCCATCCCCGTTGCTAATTGAAACAAATTTAATCTGTAGATTATGCTAAAGAAGCAATTACAATCTCTGATTCTGTTATGGCTGACGATTGTTATGCCATCAACCGTAATTCATGCTCAGGAAACTATCGATGTCGGAAAAACAGGCTGGGATGTAAAACGTCCGGTGATTGCAGGAGCATGCGATACCGGTTGTCCCTGGGGCGAATTGGGCGATTTTGTACAGCAATCGATGAAACCGTATGGCTATTCCGTCATTATTTGTCGCAATTGCAACCGCTCGTACGGTCCTCGGCTGGTTTCAACTAATGATTATCCACCACCACTCGATGAGATAAACCTGGAAGATGGTGTCAATGTTCGTGTCAATGCGCGTGTTGACTTTGGACTGACGTCTAGCGCCATGTTGAGTTCTGCCTATCGTGGAATGCCCGGGGGTAAAGAAGGGTACAAAAACCTTCGTTTAATAGCAAAACTCGAAGACCCTTTTTATTATCTGATTGCTGTAAGGAAAGAATCGGGTATAAAGGATTTCAGCAACATTAAACAGCAGCATTTACCTGTTAGGATTATGGGTGCCGATGCTGCTATGAGTACTATTCTGAATTATTATGGAATTACTACTGACGACATCAAGGCCTGGGGTGGAAAAACAGATGTAACACTGGATGAAGCCAAAAAAGGGAATTTTGATATAATTGCAGGATTCCTAGCAAGTCCGGCATTGAATCCGGAGTCTTCGTGGTGGACTACCTTGAGTCAGAAATTTGATCTCTATTTTTTAGAGCTGCCAGAAAACTTGCTGAAACAGATTGCACTGCAAAATGTGGATGCTGAAATGGTGGAAGTTCATTACGGTTTACTCAAAGGGGTTAACCGTCGTTTTAAAACTCTTGGACGATCGGGAGAAGCAGTTTTTGCACGCGATGATACGCCGGAGCAGGCGGCTTACGATATTGCCAAGGCCATCGACGAAAATCGCGGAGCATTAAAGTGGTTTATTCGCATTTACACTTATGATACAAAGACTGTGTGGAAAAATTTCGGGGTTCCTCTTCATCCCGGTGCAGAAAGGTATTATCGGGAAGTTGGTTATATCAGGTAAAGCTAGGTGTTGAATAAGCACATTGCTAGATGAACTTTTTTGTGCGAGGTGTTCCAGGATAAGATCTTAAGAAATAATTCTTAGCTTGTTCTTGATCTGTCAATACAATTACAAATATACAATTCATAATAAAATACAAGAATGAAGAAAATCAATATGTTACTGACAGTTGCTTTGGTAGTATGCTCAGTAGTAAAGGCAGGAAACCCGATAATTAAAGATGTTTTTACTGCCGATCCGGCAGCTATGGTTCACAAAGGGACTGTTTACCTCTATGTTGGTCACGATACGGCTCACGTGGGTGTGAGTACCTATCAAATGCCCGACTGGCTGGTTTATTCATCTACTGATATGGTACATTGGAAGAGTTATGGGTCATGCTTGTCTCCAAGCTCTTTTTCGTGGGCAGCTTGGGCAGCCAATGCTGCGCAATGCATCGAACGGGATGGTAAATTTTACTGGTACATTTCGGTTATTCACAAGAATAACAGTGATAGCAAAGGAGGTGTTGCGATTGGTGTTGCAGTATCTGATAAACCAACCGGTCCATTTAAGGATGCTATTGGTAAAGCGTTAATAACAGACGAAATGACTACAGATATGAAACATGCTTGGGACGATCTTGATCCAACAGTTTTTATTGATGACGATGGTCAGGCTTACATATTCTGGGGCAATGGAAGTTGTAAGTGGGCTAAGTTGAAAAAAAATATGATTGAGCTCGATGGTCAGATTCATACATTTAAGCCCCAGAACTTTACCGAAGCTCCTTGGTTTTACAAGCGTAAAGGATTATATTATCTTGTATATGCTGCGAATTTTCCTGAAACTATTGAATATTGTACTGCTGAAAAACCCGAAGGCCCATGGAAGTATCGGGGGCTTATACAAGATGCTTCACAAAACAGTACGACCACCCATCCTGCAATCATAGATTATAAGGGGAAAACCTATTATTTTTATCACAATGGAGCACTTCCGACTGGAGGAAGCTATCGTCGTTCGGTTTGTTTAGAGAATTTATATTATAATTCTGATGGAACAATAAAAAAAATCGTTCAGACTACTGAAGGGGTTAAACCTTTGCGATAAACTTTAGTCAAAATATATTGTCAACCTGAAAAAGTTCAATTTTTAAAATCTGACCGATTAAACATACGAAATTATTAAATTTAAACTCAATATGTCAAAAAAACAGTTTCTTATTTTTGCACTTTTTGTTGCATTTGGAGCTTTCTCCGTGCTCAACGCACAGCTAAAAAAGGCTACCAATCCAATCATCTATGCAGATGTACCTGATATGTCGATGATTCGCGTAGGGGACACTTATTATATGAGTAGTACTACCATGCACATGAACCCCGGTGTTCCAGTTATGAAATCTAAAGATTTAATAAATTGGAAAATTGTAAGTTATGCTTATAATACACTAGGAGAAATGGATAAGTTGAACCTGAATAACGGCAAGAATGATTATGGAAAAGGATCGTGGGCGAGCAGTATACGTTTCTATAAAGGACTTTACTATATTTCTACTTTTTCTTCAACTACAAATAAAACGTACATTTTCACAACTAAAAATATAGAAAAAGGTCCTTGGGTTGAACATTCATTCAGTCCTTCTTATCATGATAATTCATTGTTTTTTGACGATAATGGACGTATTTATTTAGTAACCGGTGCTGGAAAACTTAAAATTTACGAGATAAAAGAAGACTTATCCGGCGTGAAAGAAGGATCGGAACGAGTGCTAATCGAAAATGCAAGTGCTCCGGGTGGAAGTATTATGCTTCAAGCCGAAGGTTCGCAGTTGTTCAAGCACGATGGCAAATATTATTTATTCAATATCTGCTGGCCCAGAAATAGTATGCGTACTGTGCTGGTTCACAGAGCAGACAAAATTACCGGACCTTGGGAAGGAAAAGTGGCTCTTCAGGATCAGGGTGTTGCGCAGGGAGGAATGATAGATACACCTGATGGGAAATGGTTTGCTTACCTGTTTCAGGATCATGGATCAGTTGGTCGAATCCCATACCTTGTACCTATGAAATGGGAAAACGGATGGCCTGTAATAGGTGAAAATGGTAAAGTTCCAACAACACTTGAATTGCCGGCAAGCACAGGGTTGATACCAGGCATTGTGAATAATGATGAATTTGCTCGCAAAAAAGGAGAACCAGCATTGCCTTTGGTATGGCAATGGAACCACAATCCTGATAATAAACTGTGGTCGGTAACCGAAAGGAAAGGGTATTTACGCTTGAAGACAGGTAGAATCGATTCCATATTTGTACAAGCCAGAAATACGCTAACTCAACGAACATTTGGTCCAGTTTCAGCTGGTATCACATCACTCGATGTTACAGGGATGAAAGACGGGGATTTTGCAGGACTTGGACTTTTACAACAAAAATTCGGACAAGTTGGGGTTAGATTTTTGAATGGCGTGAAATCAATTGTGATGGTTAATGGCGAAGCTCGTAAACCTGTTGAGGTTGAAAGTGTACCCTTAACTCAGAAAGTAGTTTATTTGAAAGCTGAATGTGATTTCACCAATAAAGTAGATATAGGTCGTTTCTTCTATAGCCTCGATGGTAAATCTTGGACTGCTATCGGAAATCAAATTAAAATGGAATATACGTTGACGCACTTTATGGGCTATCGCTTTGGATTATACTATTATTCATCCAAAACTCCCGGCGGCTATGCCGATTTCGATTATTTCCGTTTAGAAGACAAGATTACAAAAAAATAAGAGTGATAGGATATACAAACAATAACAAATGAGGAGAATTTTAGTTGTTTTGGTTGTTTCCATTATTCTTGGAAATGTATCTTTTGCTCAGAATAAGAGTAACAAAACGCCACGTCCACCATTAATGGGTTGGGCCAGTTGGAACCAATTCGGACCTAAGATTGATGAAGGTGTCATCAAAGGGCAGGCAGATGCGATGGTATCTTCCGGATTAGCTGCGGTTGGTTTTCAATACATCAATATTGATGATGGTTTTTTTAATAAACGTTACAATGATGGAATTTTGCGGATAGACTCTATTAAATTCCCCAAAGGAATGAAAGAGTTGGCAGATTATATCCACTCAAAGAGATTGAAGGCCGGATTCTATTCTGAAGCAGGCGAAAACACTTGTGGCTCTCAGTATAGCGGACAACCCGGTGGGGTTGGAGGAGGCATGTACGGGCATGATCAACAGGATGCCGACTTATTTTTCAAAAATTGGGGATTTGATTTTTTGAAAGTGGATTACTGTGGAGGACGTGTTCAGAAATTGGACGAAAAAACACGATATACTGAAATTCGTAAAGCTATTGACAATACCGGAAGAGATGTGAACTTTAATATTTGTCGTTGGCAATTTCCAGGAACATGGGTGACTACTTTGTCCGATTCCTGGCGTATGTCGAACGATATCAACTTTACTCCAGGGTCAAAAGCTAAGTGGAGAAGTGTAATCGGTATCATTAATCAGAATAAATACCTTGCTCAATATGCCAGTCCGGGGCACTACAACGATATGGATATGCTCGAAGTTGGGCGCGGAATGAATTTTGAAGAAGACAAAAGCCATTTTACAATGTGGTGTATCTTATCGTCACCCCTTGCTTTGGGTTGCGATATGACTAAAATGTCCGGAGAAACCAAAACCATTCTGACGAACAAGGAAATTATCGCACTTAATCAGGATATGGCCGGTTTACAGGCTCATTTAATTTATGAAAATGATAGCGTGCAGATTTGGGCTAAAAACATGAAAGATCGTCAGAGTAAGGAATTTGCAGTTGCCATGCTTAATCTAAGCGCAAGACCAGCTGTTTTATCAGTTCGTTGGAAAGATTTAAACATCGTAGGCAAAGCAACTGTGCGCGACCTTTGGTCTCATGCTGATTTAGGAAGCGTTGATTCTGTTTTTTCGGCAACTGTTCAAGGTCATGGTGTATCTGCAATAAAGGTAAATGCGCAAAAAACAAAACTTAAGGAGGTCTTTGAGGCAGAATATGCCTGGATGAATAACTTTAATTTGACGGTCAATACCCAAATTCTTCCAGAACAAGCCAAGCCGATCGCTGATGCTTCGTGTTCAGGAAGAACTAAAGTTATCAATATAGGAAAACGTCCTGACAACTACATAGAATTTCAGGATGTATACGCCAACGTTGCCGGAAATTACACCCTGGAATTATTTTACCTTTCGAATGAAGACAGGGACGCTACAATTAATGTAAATGGAAAGATCTTTCATCTTACTAAACTTAATTCAGGAACTTCAAAACAGATGGCTAAAGAGTCAATTCCTGTAACGCTAAAAAAAGGATACAATACTATTCGGATTTCAAATGATACAGCTTTCACTCCTGAAATTGATAAGATCCGAATAAATTTGAATAAAAATGCTAAGTAAAATATCAAAGATATAATTAACCGATAAATAAATTTAATAGAATGAAAAGTAATAAATTAAAGTGGATAGCTCTACTTGTGACAGTGTCTTTTTCTATTTCAGGAGCAATGGCACAAAATCCAATTATTCGCGATCAATTCAGTGCTGACCCAACAGCTAGAGTTTTTAATGGTAAGGTTTATCTTTACCCTTCGCATGACATAATTGCACCTGCTGGTAAAAATTTGCGTAAGGACTGGTTCTGTATGGAAGATTACCATGTGTTCTCGTCCGAAAATCTTACTGACTGGACGGATCATGGTGTTATTGTAACCCAAACCAAAGTTCCCTGGTTGACTAAAATTAATTATGACATGTGGGCTCCTGACTGTGTTTTCAAAAATGGTAAATATTACTTTTATTTTCCTGTTGGAGGTAAAATTGGTGTAGCCACGGCTGATAAACCCGAAGGTCCTTATACCGTGTTGGATAAACCGGTTACTGGTGTTGGAGGTATTGACCCTGTTATCCTACAAGATAAAGACGGATCAGCTTATATCATTACTGCCGGCGGACGTTTTAGAATGGCCAAACTTAAAGACAACATGATTGAAGCGGATGGCGAAGTTCAAACCATTGCCAATCTTCCAACCAAAGGGCTTATCGAAGGACCATTTGCTTTTGAGCATAATGGGAAATACTACCTAACTTATCCTCACGTTGAAAATCAAATCGAACGCCTTGAATATGCTATGAGCGACAGCCCAATGGGTCCATACAAACAGGTGGGTGTTATACTGGATGAGTCAAAATCGGGATGTTGGACAGTACATCAATCCATCGTTCAATACAAAGGTCAATGGTATCTTTTCTATCACGACAGAGATTACTCTCCAAAATTTGACAAGAATCGTTCGGTAAGAGTTGACAGCATGTTTTTTAATACTGATGGTACGATACGCAAAGTAATTCCAACTTTACGCGGTGTAGGGTTGCTAGATGCTTCAAATAAAATAAATATTGACCGTTACAGTAATATCGCTGACAAAGGAGTGTCTATCGCGTTTCTCGATACAACTAATACCTTCCAAGGCTGGAAAACCGTTTTCAATGCGAAAGATGCATGGATTCAATTTAATGCAGTCAATTTTGCCAAGAAAAAATTCAAATCTGTTCTTGTAAAAGCCTATTCTACTGTCGGTGGAAGCATTCAGATTCACTTGAATAGTGTGACCGGTCCTGTAGTAGCCAATGTAACAATCCCTAAAGGTCAGGGATGGCAAGGAATCACAGCACCGGTTTCAAAATTGAAACAAGGTTCGCAGAATTTGGTTGTCACTTCAGGAAGCAATAATCCTGTTGAAGTGGACTGGATTCGTTTTGAATAATTCACAAACTCTCATTAGGTTGTTTTTTATTTAAAGTAACAAAGTAATTTTTGAAGAATAACATTTTATTTATAACTAAAAAAAATATCACATGAAAAACAAATTTTTAGTTGCAATTTTTGCAACTTTGACAATGAGTGGATTTTGTTTTGCACAAACAAATCAACCCACTATTATTGAAGATTTTAAACCTTCAACAGTAAATCAACCGGGTCAGGAATACCCGAAAGTAAATTCACAGGGATATGCACGTTTTCGTGTAGTATCTCCACAGGCTCAAAGTATTGTTGTAAGCCTCGGACTTGGTGGCGCAAAAGGAGGTACTCCACTTACCAAAGCTGATGATGGATCGTGGATGGGAACTACTGCAGGTCCAATGGATGAAGGTTTTCATTATTATCATTTGACTATTGACGGAGGTGTATTTAACGATCCAGGTGCATTAAATTTCTACGGCTCTACCCGTTGGGAAAGCGGTATTGAAGTTCCTGCTCATGACAAAGACTTCTATGCATTGAAAGATGTACCTCACGGTAATGTTCAACAGATTCTTTTCCCTTCAAAGAGTACGAATACCTCTCGTCGTGCATTTGTTTATACACCAGCCGGATATGATAAAGATCCAATGAAGAAATATCCTGTATTGTACCTTCAACATGGTTGGGGTGAGGATGAAACAGCATGGAGTAATCAGGGTCATGCCAATCTGATTATGGATAATCTGATTGCAGAAGGCAAAATTAAACCATTTATCATTGTAATGACTTACGGAATGACAAACGAAGGTGGTGGACCTGGTGCAAGACGTCCTGCTGCTCCTGCTGCTCCTGCTACTACTCCTGGTGCCGCTCCAACTGCACGTCCTGCTGCTCGCCCTGCTGGTGGTATGGCTGGAATGTTGAATAATGGCTTCGAGAAAGTTCTCGTTGACGAGCTAATTCCTTATGTTGATGCAAATTTCCGCACAATTGCCAATAAAGATGGCCGTGCTATGGGAGGTCTTTCTATGGGTGGAATGGAAACGCACATGATTACACTTGCCCGACCTGAAGTTTTCTCTTATTATGCTCTTCTTAGCGGCGGAACTTACACTGCAGAAGAAATTAAGGATAAATCTCTGGCAAAACTTATTTTTATGAGTTGCGGAAGCCGTGAAAATCCTGATGGAGTGAAGAAAGCTGCAGTTGATTTGAAAGCTGCTGGTTATAATGCAGTATCTTTTGTATCCGAAAACACAGCACATGAGTTTCTTACCTGGCGTCGCAGTCTGAAAGAACTTGCTCCACTTCTTTTCAAATAGAATTATTAAATCATAAATTATTATTATCATGAAATATAAATCATTAGCTTTATTATTGTTTTCTGCATCAAGCAGTTTGCTTTGTTTGGGTCAAACAAACAGTGCAGCTGTTGTAGAAGACTTTAAAACAACTCCCACTACTCAGCAGGAACAGAAGTTTCCGCAGGTAAATTCTGAAGGTAGAGTGCGTGTTAGCATTTCTGCACCTCAGGCATTGAAAGTACAACTCGATATTGGCGGTAAAAAATATGATCTGGTAAAAGACGAAAAAGGTGTTTGGACAGGTGAATCAGCACCACAGGATGAAGGTTTTCACTATTATCAATTGAACATTGATGGCGCATCTGTTCCCGATCCGGGAAGCTTGTACTATTACGGTGCCAGTCGTTGGGGTAGCGGTATCGAAATTCCTGCTAAAGATCAGGATTTCTATGCATTGAAAAATGTTCCTCACGGTCAGTTGCGCGAAACCCAATATTTTTCTAAAACGTCTAATAGCACTCGTCGGGTTTATATCTATACTCCTCCGGGATATGAAAAAGATGGAAAGAAATATCCGGTGTTGTATCTTCAACACGGTATGGGCGAAAACGAAACAGGTTGGGGAAATCAGGGTCGTACGGCAGTGATTATGGATAATCTGATTGCCGAAGGCAAATCTCTTCCATTCATTATTGTTATGGAAAACAGCAGCAATCAGGGTGCTCCTCGTGCAGCTAGACCTGCCGGAGCTCCGACTCCAGGCGCTCCAACCGGTGCTCCAGCTGTTCAACCTACAGGTGCTCCTATGGGTGCTCCACCGGCAGGTATGAGATCGATGGGCGCAGGCCAGTTTGAAAGAGTGCTGTTTGATGATTTAATTCCATTTGTTGAATCTAATTTCCGTGTTATCCCTGATCAAGCACACCGCGCAATGGCAGGCCTTTCGATGGGTGGAATGCAAACTCACTCCATTGTTGTTGCTAATCCCGATAAATTCTCTTATGTAGGCATGTTCAGCAGTGGAACTTTCGAACCAAAGGAAATTAAGGACATCGATACTTTCAAAAAGAAAGTTAAAGTTGTGTTTATGAGTTTTGGAGGTCGTGAAAAAGGTTCAGTGAATATTGGTCCGGCTGCCGAAGAATGGAATAAAGTTGGAATCAAAGGGGTTTCTTATATCTCACCCGAAACTGCTCATGAGTGGCAATCATGGAGAAGAAGTTTGCATGAATTTGCTCCGCTTCTTTTCAGATAGTAATTTAGACCTGCTGAATTTATAAGCAAGTAGTTCGTCTCTATGTTAAGTCGTGTAAAACGAATTCACTATAAATCGTAGTATCTTAGCGACTAACATGGAGATGTTACTTAAATTAATTTGTTACTATAATTTTCAAATAAAAACAACTTATTAATAAATAAATAATGAAAAAATTGTTGATGTCATTGCTAGTCATATTGATTAGTACTGTCACTTTTGCTCAAAATGCCGATTTTCCTGCTGATACTAAACCAGCTTCTACGAATATTGTCGGACAGGAATATCCTCGTATTGACTCGCAACGTCGTGTTTATTTCCGGTTTCTTGCTCCCGGAGCACAAAGCGTTTCGGTAGGTCTTGGCAATACTGCCCTGACTAAAAGTGAGGATGGTTTTTGGTCAGGTGTAACCAAACCGGAAGATCCTGGTTTTCATTACTATTCATTGAAAATTGATGGTGTTGATGTGGCAGATCCATCAAGTGAATCATTTTTCGGTGCAGGTAAGATGATGAGCGGTATAGAAATTCCCGAAGATGGGGTTAATTTCTATGATATCAAAAACGTTCCTCATGGCAATGTTAATTCTTTCTGGTATTTTGCGAAATCTGCAAATGAATACCGTCATGCTTACATCTATACTCCTCCCGGATACGACAAAAATATAACGCAACGTTATCCGGTTCTTTATCTTCAACATGGTATGGGTGAAGATCGTCGTGCGTGGTCTAATCAAGGACGTGCAAATTTTATTCTAGACAACCTGATTGCTGAAGGTAAAGCAAAGCCTATGATTATTGTAATGGAAGATGGTGGTATAGCAGCAGGAATGGGTGGTGGTGCTCGTCGCCCTGCAGGTCAACGTCCTCCACAAGCTCCTGCTGCAGGACAAGCTCCAGGTGCTGCTCCTCAGGGTCAGGCTCCACGTGGTGCAATGGGTGGTGCTCCAGGAGGAATGGCCTCTTTCTGGGATGGTTTTGGTAAAGTTATCGTTAATGATCTTATACCGACCATAGATGCAAGTTACCGCACGCTTTCCGATCGTGAACATCGTGCTATAGCCGGTCTTTCGCTTGGTGGTACTCAAACTTACGGAATTTCGCAGGCTAACTTGGATAAATTTTCGCATATCGGTATATTCAGTGCTCCGTTTGGTTTTCCGGGAGTTGAAACCGGCTATAACGGATTGTTGAAAAAACCGGCTGAATTTGCCAAACAGGTGAAGGTGTTTTATGTAAGCATGGGATCCAAAGAAGGTGCAAACTCAGGTCGGGCAATCCACGAAGCACTTGATCAGGCTGGTGTGAAGAATGTTTATTACGAAGCTCCCGGTACTGCTCATGAATTCCAGACATGGCGTAAGAGCCTGTATGGCTATGCTCAGCTTCTTTTCCAGAATAAATAATAGATTTGAATATCTTTTGCCGACACGGACAAAATCAATATTGTCCGTGTCGGTTTTTTAATAATTTGGCTATGAGACAAAACCAGAATTTACTCGTAAACTTGACATTCGTTTTAAGTTTTTGTTTTTTCCCTTTTTTTACTGCCAAAGCGCAGTCTGTTGGTAAATCCACGCCTGCATCAACTAACATTAGTCAAACGTCTTGTCCTTGTATACAGGAGGATCTGAGCGTTGTTTTCAAAATCAAGGCTCCCGATGCAAAGCAGGTGCAGATTGATTTAGGTAAATTGTATAACATGACTAAAGATGAACAGGGAGTTTGGAATGTAACTACTGCTCCTCAGCTTCCCGGATTTCATTACTATTCATTGGTAATCGATGGCGTGGCTGTTGCCGATCCGGCAAGCGATACCTTTTTCGGCATGAGCCGCGAAGCAAGCGGCATCGAAATCCCTGAAGCGGGAGTCGACTTTCATCTCATCAAGGATGTCCCTCACGGAACGGTGCAAAGTAAACGCTATTTCTCCTCCAAAACCAACTCGTGGCGCAGAATTTTTGTCTATCTTCCTCCCGAATACGAACAAAATCTGACTAAGAAATATCCGGTGCTCTATCTGCAACACGGTGCCGGTGAAGACGAAACCGGTTGGGTAAAACAGGGTCATCTGGATATTATTATGGATAACCTGATTGCCCAAAAGCAGGCAACCCCAATGATTGTTGTTACAACCAACGAGTATGTTATTCGCAATATAGGAGCCGGTTACAATACCGAATCGACCAACCACTTCATGGATCTTTTCAAAGACGAACTGGTCGACGTGATTATCCCGTTTGTGAACCAAAACTATCGGATTGCGAACGATCGCGAACATCGAGCTATTGCGGGTCTTTCGATGGGAGGCGGTACCTCTTTCCGGATCGGGATGCTTAATCCGGATAAGTTTGCCTGGGTTGGTGCTTTCAGTTCGAGCGCCTTTCGTGGAACAAACGGCAATATTTTTGATGCCGAAAAACAAATTCCCGGCATCTTTACCAATCCCGAAAAATTTAATACTCATCTGAAATTGCTCTATATCTCCAGTGGAGAGCAGGATCATTCCTATGAGTACACGAAAAAAACCATTGAAACATTTAAAGAAAAGGGATTAAAGCTGCAATCTAACTATTTCCCGGGTGCGCACGAATGGCATGTCTGGCGAAAAGCGTTGCATGACTTTGTACCCAAACTTTTCAAATAAATTAAGAATACCATGACACACAAAAACATTTCCATGCTGATGGCGTTGTTTGCATTTTTATTTCTGTTTTCAGGAGGAGCAAACGCCCAGCAATCCGTCGTTGGCAAACCTGCCGTAACCAATATCAATCCGGATGGTTTTCCCCGTATTTTGGACAACCTGAGCGTTGTTTTCAAAATCAAAGCGCCCGACGCTAAAAAGATGCAGATTGATTTGGGAAAACTGTACGATATGACCAAAGACGATCAGGGTTTCTGGACGGTTACCACGGCTCCTCAGGTTCCCGGTTTTCATTATTATTCGTTGGTAATCGACGGCGTTAAAGTTGTTGATCCGGCTAGTGAAACATTTTACGGTATGGGACGCATGTCAAGCGCCATCGATATTCCCGAAAAAGGTGTCGATTTTTACGAAGTGAAAGCTGTTCCGCACGGAGCGCTGAGCTCAAAATACTATTTTTCAAAAGTTACCAATAGTTGGCGTCGGTTATTTGTGTATACGCCTGCAGGCTATGATATCAACGCCAAAGTGAAATATCCAGTAATCTATATTCAGCACGGTGGAGGCGAAGATGAACGTGGATGGGCTGTACAGGGTAAAACGGATATTATCCTCGATAATCTTATTGCCGAAGGCAAGGCAAAGCCGATGATTGTTGTCATTTCAAATGGAAATGTCTCAACAAGTGGCGGATATACCTCCTCTGCAATGGCGGCTTTCAAAGAAGAAATTACAAATAACATTGTGCCATTCATCGATAAAAATTACCGAACATTAACTGGTGTAAAGAACAGAGCACTTTGTGGTCTCTCAATGGGCGGTGGTCAGGCATTTTATGCAGGATTGGGCAGCCTTGACTGTTTTGCCACAGTAGGAGTATTTAGTTCAGGCATTTTTGGGGGAATTGCCAACCCAACAGGCAAGGTGTTTGATGCCGATAAAGAGATTCCCGGTTTACTAAGTAAGGCGCAGCAATTCAATCAAAAACTGAAATTGTTCTATATTTCTGTCGGCGAACAGGATCCCCGTTTTGAATTTACTCAAAAGGAAGTGAAGAAATTTCAGAATAACGGATTGAAAGTTCAGTTTGCATCTTTCCCCGGCGATCATGAATGGCAGGTTTGGAGAAAATCCTTACACGATTTTGCTTCCAGAGTTTTTAAATGAACAATTTTTCAAAATAATGCTGTCTGAAAACTGACTGCGAATAAAAATATGAGACATTCGATTTTAGGATTGATTTTAATTTGTATGATTCCACTTTTGCATGCAGAAGATGGGCATAACCTTTGGCTAAGGAATAAGGGCAAAGGATCGGTAAATGTTGTATGTTCTAAAAATTCCCCAACACTTGCATTGGCTAAACAGGAGTTACGCGAAGGTTGGTCAGGAAATACTGGTGCTACAGTCACTCTTATTCTCAAAACAGATAAAACAGTTAAGGCCGATGGTTTTAAGCTGAAGGAAAATCAGATCCAAGCCAATACCGAGTCTGGGATTCTGTACGGTGTCTATGAATTATTACGCCGTCAGCAAACGGGCGAAGTTATTAAAGAAGAAACGATTAATCCATCGTATGAGCGGAGAGTATTGAACCATTGGGATAATTTAAACGGAACAATTGAACGCGGATATGCTGGGCGTTCTATTTTTTGGAGACCAAGTAAAGATTCATTGGCTGTTACCGAGAAAGATAAAACGCTTTGGACTCAGTATGCCCGTGCTAATGCATCGGTGGGTATCAATGGTGCTGTGTTGGACAATGTGAATGCAGATCAAAAAATACTTACTGCGCCTTATCTTGAAAGAGTAAAAGCCATTGCCGATATTTTACGCCCGTATGGAGTGAAAACGTATCTTTCCGTCAAATTCTCATCTCCAAGTATGATAGGAGGTCTGAAAACTTCAGATCCGTTGAATCCAGATGTTATCAAGTGGTGGAAAGATAAAGTGAAGGAAATTTATAAAATCATTCCTGATTTTGGTGGTTTTCTGGTGAAAGCCAATAGCGAAGGGCAGCCTGGACCTCAGGATTACAAGCGAACACATGCCGATGGCGCCAATATGATGGCCGATGCATTGAAACCTTTTGGTGGAATAGTAATGTGGCGTGCATTTGTGTACAGCACCTCGGATGAAGACAGGGCAAAGCAGGCTTACGGCGAATTCTTACCACTTGACGGACAGTTTCGTGACAATGTAATTATTCAGGTAAAAAATGGACCTGTTGATTTTCAGCCTCGCGAACCTTTCAGTCCGCTTTTTGGTGCAATGAAAAAAACTTCGGTTATGCCCGAAGTCCAGATAACCCAGGAATATCTTGGACATTCAACTCATTTGGTTTATCTGGCTCCAATGTGGGAAGAGTTCCTGAAAAGTGATACTTATCAGGAAGGTGCCGGAAGTACGGTTGCCCGTTGTACCGATGGAAGTGTCTACTCTCAGAAGCATACAGCTATTGCAGGAGTATCTAACATAGGCTTGAACACCAACTGGTGTGGTCATGATTTTGCACAGTCAAACTGGTATGCATTTGGTCGTTTAGCCTGGGATAACAAGCTGACAAGTGAGCAAATAGCTGACGAATGGATTAAACTAACTTTCAGAAATGAAGCGTCAGAAAGTGCTGATTGGAATAACAATTTTTTGAAACCGGTTAAAGAAATGATGCTTCTGAGTCGTGAAGCTGCTGTGAATTATATGATGCCGCTTGGCTTACATCATATCATGTCAGCTAACGAACATTATGGTCCTGGTCCGTGGTGGGCTCCGGCCAGAACGCGTAAAGACTGGACTCCTCCCTATTTTCATAAAGCGGACCTAAATGGAGTTGGATTCGACAGATCAAAAACCGGCAGCAATGCGGTAAGTCAATATCATGAACCGCTGGCATCGCAGTTAAATGATATCAATACATGTCCGGTTGAATTACTCTTGTGGTTCCACCATACGCCGTGGAATTTTAAACTTAAAACAGGTCGAACCTTGTGGGATGAAATGTGCTATAAGTATGACACGGGCGTGAAACAGGTTCGTCAGTTCCAGAAAACCTGGGACAAAATAGAGCCTTACGTAGATGCAGACAGATTTGTCCGTATTCAAAACAAGCTTCGTGCTCAAAGTCAGAATGCTCAAATATGGAAAGATGCTTGTTTGCTATACTTTCAGCAATTCAGCAAAATGCCTATTCCATATGATATAGAGCGTCCGGTAAATAATTTAGATGATTTAATAAAGAATGATATGAAAAGACGATAGTACGCCGGTATTAAAATATAAAAAGTAATTAAAATTAATTCGGTAGAATGATATTGTCTTGATATTCTATTTTTTTATGGTATTTTTATGCCTCGTTATCCAAATGAGTCGTACTAATGCCAGATTTATGTAACATCTATTAATATTAAAACACGTTGTCTTTGTCTAATAATTTGTGAATCAAAGATTAAATATGTTTGAGCTAAATGTAAATAATATGAAATCAAAAATTAAATTTTTTGTATTAGCAGGTTTTCTCTTGTTGAATACAAGTGCTTTTTCAAAAGATCCAAACTTTTACATTTTTTTGTGTTTTGGTCAGTCAAATATGGAAGGTAATGCCAGATTTGAACCGCAAGACACTGTCGTAGATAAACGTTTTCAAGTACTTGAAACCTTAGATTGCCCTAATTTGAACAGAACAAAAGGTAAATGGTATACGGCTGTCCCTCCATTATGCCGTTGTAATACAGGTTTAACTCCGGTCGATTATTTTGGCAAAACTCTTGTTGCCAATCTGCCAAAGAATGTGAGAGTAGGAGTTATTAACGTGGCTGTTGGTGGTTGTAAAATCGAATTGTTCGATAAAGACAATTATCAGTCTTATGTAACTACTGTGCCCGGTTGGATGAAAAACATGATTAAGGACTATGATGGAAATCCTTATGCTCGACTCGTTGAAATGGCTAAGCTGGCTCAAAAGGATGGTGTTATAAAAGGAATTTTGATACATCAGGGCGAGTCCAATACGAACGATAGTATTTGGCCTCAAAAAGTTAAAGGCGTGTATGATAATTTGATGAAAGACTTAAATCTAAAACCCAAATCAGTGCCTCTTTTGGCTGGTGAGCTTGTGAACGCTGATCAGAGTGGAGCTTGTGCAAGCATGAACAAGATTATTGCAACTCTGCCCCAGATTATCCCGAATTCGTATGTAATTCCTTCTACAGGATGCGTAGGCATAAAAGATCACCTCCATTTTAGCGCAGAAGGTTACCGGGAATTAGGAAAACGTTATGCTACACAAATGTTGACCTTGTTGGGGTCTAAAGTTGATAAGAAGAAAAAATAAAATGTCACACGAGTAATCCACATCTTTATATTTCGAAGATTATGAGCGGTTCTAAGGTAAAAATGAAGGTTTGTCGAAATTAAAGACTTAGATTACAAAAGAATAAATAATCATTGCAATAAATGAGACGCCTGTTATTGACAATTTGCTGTACGCTGTTTTTATTATCTTCTGTCGATGCTTTTGCAGGACAGGAGAAAACCTACATAACCAATATCGCTGCAGATAACCAATTTATATTATCCACGAGCAATGGCTCAACGCCATTGGTCATCAGTTCCGAAGACTTTCCGGGAGTAATTTCAGCATTGAAAAATCTGAAAACTGATATTGGCAAAGTTACCGGACGTGAACCGGAAATTAAATATACCAACAAGCCTGATAGCAAGGAAGTGGTTATTGTTGGCACTATCGGTAAAAGTCCGGTTATTGACCAACTTATCAAAAGCAAGAAACTCGATGTGAAGAGTATTTCTGGTAAATGGGAGTCTTTTGTTATACAGACCATTGATTCGCCGCTGCCCGGAGTTGAAAAAGCACTTGTTATTGCCGGTAGCGACAAGCGTGGTACTATTTATGGCATTTATGATGTGTCCAGAAATATAGGTGTTTCACCCTGGTATTATTGGGCAGACGTACCGGTTGTGAAGCAGGAATCGGTATTTGTGAATAACGGTCGATATGTTACCGACAGTCCAAAAGTAAAGTACAGAGGTATTTTTCTCAACGACGAAGCTCCAGCACTTAGTGGTTGGTCGAAACAAACTTTCGGAGGATTCAATAGTAAGTTTTACGAAAAAGTGTTTGAATTATTACTTCGTTTAAAAGCCAATTACCTCTGGCCTGCCATGTGGGGAAATGCTTTTTATGACGATGATCCGGCGAATGGAGTGTTGGCTAATGAAATGGGCATTGTCATGGGAACTTCTCATCACGAGCCTATGGCTATGGCTCAGCAAGACTGGCACCGATACACCGAGCGTAATAAACTGTCTAAGGTTTGGGATTATTCCAAAAACGCTGATGCCTTACAAAAATCTTGGAAATTCGGTATTGAAAGAAGTAAAAACTGGGACAAAGTTGTCACTGTGGGTATGCGCGGTGATGGCGATGAAGCTATGGGCGAGGGGACTAATATCGCGCTGCTTGAACAAATTGTAAAAGATCAACGTAAAATTATTGAAGATGTAACCGGACAAAAAGCCGAGAAAACGCCACAGGTATGGGCATTGTACAAAGAGGTACAAGATTATTACGATCATGGTATGCGTGTGCCCGATGATGTAACTCTGCTATTTTGCGATGACAACTGGGGTAATGTGCGTAAACTTCCTGAAATTAATGCTAAACCACGTAAAGGTGGGTACGGCATGTACTATCATTTCGATTATGTTGGGGCTCCCCGCAATTCAAAGTGGGTTAATATAAGCCCTATTCAACGTGTATGGGAGCAAATGAATTTAAGCTATACGCATGGAGTAAAAGAACTGTGGGTGGTTAATGTTGGCGATTTGAAACCTATGGAATATCCCATCAGCTTTTTCCTCGATATGGCTTGGGATCCATCTAAATTCAATGCAAATAATCTACTAACTCACACAGAGAATTGGTGTGCCGAGCAATTCGGTCTACCTTATGCCAAAGAGGCAGCCCGTATTATAAATCTATATACAAAGTACAACCGGCGTGTAACACCAGAAACCCTGAATGACAGGACTTATAGTCTTGATAACTATAATGAATTTGAAAAAGTGACGACTGATTATCGGAACTTGGCATTGGACGCGCACCGTTTATATTATACAATTCCGACTAAATATAAAGATGCTTTCGATGAGTTAGTCCTATTCCCGGTTAATGCTTGTAGCAACTTGTATGAGATGTATTTTGCAGTAGCTAAAAATAAAGCACTTGCAGCTGTAAATGATATTCAGGCGAATGCCTGGGCAGATAAAGTGCAGGAATGTTATAAAAGAGATTCAGTGTTAATGTATACATACAATCATAGCATTGCCAATGGTAAGTGGAATCATATGATGGATCAATTGCATATTGGATATACTAATTGGCAAGAACCAAGAAGAAGTAAAATGCCGAATGTAACGTATGTTGCTGAAAAGGATCAAGCTAAAGCACAGAGAATATTTGTTGAAAGTGATGGGTATGTATCTATTGAAGCTGAAAATTTCAATCGTGCGGGTAATTCTGACAGAATCAACTGGCAGGTAATTCCTTATCTGGGAAAAACTAAATCGGCTATAACTACCGTTCCACAAAATGTATATCCAAAGGACAATGAAAATATCTATGTTGAGTACGATATTGACTTTGCTACTACAGGTGAGTTTGATATACAGCTCTTATTTTCACCAACACTGAATTATAATGCCAACAAAGGGCTTCGGTACACAATTGCTTTTGACGATGCTGCTCCGCAACTGATAAATCTGAATGGTCATTACAGAGGTGAGTTGGGACGCTGGCAGTCCGAACATATTATAAATTCGGTCACAAAGCATAAGATTGAGTCTGTAGGAAAACACACTCTCCACTTTTCTGTGAAGGAAGCCGGGCTCGTGTTACAAAAGATATTAATCAATACTGGTGGTTTAAAACCAAGTTATTTGGGAGCTCCTGAAAGTAAAATTTCAACTAGGATGGAAACGGGGAAATGAATCCGTTTAGTAGGATAGAAATAATTCGATAAGAGTATCGTTCTTATTTTAAATCGTTTGGTTGTGGGCTTTTTGCACCAACAGCCTTTTGGATAGTTTCCAAATTTCAGAAACTGATGGAAAATTTGAATGGGCAAATGCAGTTGTGCTATCTATCAACAAGGTGAAAGTATGGAACCGCAAGGTTACTAATCCAACTGTTGTGTGTTATGCATGGGATGATAACCCTGCTTATGCAAATTTAAAAAATAAAGAAGGCTTGCCAGCTTCACCCTTTACAACGAAATAAATAACAAATAAATAAATTATATGAAATCAACGTCACAAAAACTTTCGGTTTTCGAAAAAGTAGGTTACAGTTTTGGAGATTTAGCAGCCAATCTGATTTTTCAAACGCTTGTTACCTATTTAGCTTATTTTTATACTGATATCTACGGTCTTAAAGCAGCCGATGCGTCTGCTGTTACTCTGGCTGTAGGGTTGGTAGCTGCCTTTTTGTTTAATCCATTGATTGGTGTTCTTGCAGATCGTACAAGTTCAAGATGGGGTAAATTCAGACCTTGGATTCTTTTTACGGCTGTTCCAATGGGTGTTATTGCGTTATTGGCATTTTCAACGCCTGATTTTTCGTACAAAGGTAAATTGATTTATGCTGCAGCAACTTATACGCTTTTATTGCTGTGCTATGCTTCCAGCAATTTACCTTATTCTGCGTTGAGTGGTGTAATTACCGGCGATATGAGTGAAAGAAACAGTCTTTCGTCTTATCGTTTTGTGGCTGTAATGTTTGCTCAGTTTTTCGTTCAGGTATTTATGTTACCTATTATCATCTACGCCGGTCATGGCGATAAAGCAGCCGGTATTGAGCAGGTAATGACTTGGATGGCTATCTTGGGTACAGTGTTGTTGCTTATTACGTTCTTAACAACAAAAGAGCGCATTGTTCCAAGACCAGAACAAAAATCAACATTAAAAGAAGATTTTTCAGATCTTTCTAAAAATAAACCTTGGTTTATAATGTTATTTTTGACCATTTTATTGTTCGTTACGCTGGCAATGAAAGGTGGTTCATATGTGTATTATTTTTACAATTTTGTGGATAGACCGGCACTTGCGAATCTTATTAGTCCAGTAATTGCAGGCTTGAATAGTATGGGAATCAATTTCTTTGGTTCTGATCCTGTTTCAGCTGGATTAGGTTTGTTTAATGCAGGTGGAATTATTTTCCAAATTATTGGTATTTCTTTGTCCAAAAAATTAGCTGATAAATATGGAAAACGCGATGTGTTTAAAGCAGGATTGTTTATTTCAACTCTTTTCATTTTAGCATTCTACTTCTTTACACCAAGTAACGTTATTTTAATGTTCGGATCACAAATACTTCACGGATTTTTCTATGGTATTACAGTTCCAATTCTTTGGGCAATGATTGCGGATGTTGCAGATTTCTCTGAATATAAAACCTCACGTAGAGCAACTGCTATTATTTTCTCGGCAATGATGGTTGGACTTAAAGCCGGTTTGTCAATTGGTAGTGCGCTTGTTACATGGGTTTTGGGTCTATATGGTTATATTGGAAAAGCTGGTGCTGCTGGTGCTGATATAGTACAACCCGCAAGTGTGGCCAGCGGCGCTAAGATGTTGGTAAGTATTTATCCATCTATTCCATTTCTTATCGGAGTTGGCTTACTGTTCTTCTATGTTATTGACAAGAAATTGGAAGTACAGATTGAAACAGAGCTGAAAGCCCGTCGTGCAGCTAACGCCGAAGCGGATAATTTGGCAGAAAGCGCTAAATAAAACTAATATTTAAACAAATCAAGAAAATCATGAAATACAAATCAATTTACGCAATTGCTGCTATGTGTTGTTTGGCATCTGTGCAAACAATGGCTCAAAAAACCTTAGGTGAAGCAACTAAAGGTAAATTTTTATTTGGCACTGCGGTTAATATGCAGCAGGTAAATGGTATTAATGCAGCTGAATCAGCGATTATAGCCAGTGAATTCAGTGCAATTGTACCTGAAAATGATATGAAACCTCAACCAATTCATCCAACTGAGGATAAATTCAATTGGGATAATGCAGATAAGATTGTAGCTTTTGCCGAGAAGAACAAACAAATCCTTACCGGTCACTGTCTTATATGGCATTCACAAGTACCTAACTGGTTTTTTGTTGATGCAGAAGGCAAACCTGCAACTCCTGAAGTACTAAAAGAGAGAATGCGTAAACATATTTATGCCGTTGTAGGACGTTATAAAGGTAAAATCAAAGGCTGGGATGTTGTAAACGAAGCTTTTGAAGATAATGGAACATATAGAAACAGCAAATTCTATAAAATTCTAGGTAAAGATTTTATCAAATATGCTTTCCAATTCGCGCACGAAGCTGATCCAAATGCTGAGTTGTATTATAATGACTACAACGTTGAAACCCCAGCAAAATGTGATGCAATTGTACAATTGGTAAAAGAACTAAAAGCTGCCGGACTTAGAATTGATGCTGTTGGTTCACAATCACATATGCACATGATTAATCCAACTGTGGAAGCTGCTGAAACAAGTTTCAAAAAATTGAAAGCTGCCGGAGTTCATATTCTTATAACCGAATGGGATATTTCAATTCTTCCAAGTCCTTATGAAGGAGCTAACATATCTACAAGCATGGCTTATACTAAAGAAATGGATCCATATCGTGACGGAGTTCCTGCAGACGTACAACAAAAGTGGAATAAGCGGATGTTGGATATGTTTGGTTTATTTCTAAAATATGACGACGTAATTGATCGTGTAACAGTATGGGGTGTAACCGATAATGGAACCTGGTTGAATGGATTCCCAATTCGTGGAAGAATGGATTATCCAATGCTTTTCGATCGTAATAATAAGCGTAAGCCTATTGTTGATGAGATGATTAAGTTGACAAAGAAATATAAGACTATAAAGAAAAAATAGTTTTTAGCTTTAGTCATAAAAACGCTTTGGGATATTTTGAACTGAAAAGTATCCTGAAGCTTTTTTTATTTTGATTTTGGACTTGTAATCAAAATAAAAGCGATAAGGCATTCAAATTCTCAATTTGAATGCCTTATCGCTTTTATATATAAAGTAATGATTGGACTGTCTCTATTTTTCAGTTATCTATATTTCTATATTGAGACGGTTTTACTCCGAACTCTTCTTGAAAACATTTGGTAAAGTAACTGGTTGTTCCAAATCCAACCTTGGATGCAACTTCATAAACCTGCAACCCACTTTTTAGCAACAGAGCCGCTTTTTTTAATCTGACTGATCGGATGAATTCACTGGGTGTTTGTCCGGTAATGGCTGACAATTTTCTGTACAAGCCTGTTCTGTCCATAAAAAGATCCTTACTGAGTTGTTCTACTGAATAAGATACATTGCCAAGATTTTTTTCAATGTGCCCAAGCGCATCCTTAATGAGTTCTTTATCAACGTGAGTTGATGCAATTACTCCGGGATTTATAGTTATAGCATTTTTAAACTGCTCCTTTCGTTGGTTCTGTTGTTCAATTAAATGATGTATACGCAGCATGAGTATGTCCATATTAAATGGTTTTGAGATGTATGCATCAGCACCTGCTTCAAAACCTTCAATCTGTGCTTTGTCGGATGTTTTGGCTGTAAGTAATATTACCGGAATATGTGAAGTTTGTATATTTTTCTTCAGCAGTCGGCAAAGTTCAATACCTGACATTTCTGGCATCATAACATCTGTAATTATCAAATCGGGTTGATGTTTTTGCGCTTTTTCGAGTCCATCTTTACCATTAACAGCCTCAATGACGTGATATTTTTCCAATAGCTCTCCCTGAATAAACATCCGAAATTCTGCATTGTCTTCCACAACAAGTACTTTTATCTGTTGATGTTCATCTGTTGTTTCTGGTTCCGATTGTGTTTCGTCAGCAGATTGTAAATCTATTGGAATGCTGACTGTGAACAAACTTCCTTCATTTAAACGGCTTTCTACTTCAATTGTACCATTGTGCATTTCCACGTATTCTTTGACTAGATGCAGACCTATTCCGCTACCAGTATTGATACTCTTTTGTTTTTTTACCTGATAAAAACGGTCGAATATCTGGCATACGTCAACTTCGGGGATACCTATTCCAGTATCTGAAACCTGTATAACGAATAATTGCTCATCCGGATCTTTCATTGCTTTCAATAGTATTCTTCCTCCGGATGGAGTGAATTTGATTGCATTGGAAAGCAGGTTGTTGATAATTTTCTGCATTTTATCCTTATCTACATAAGCATAGATATTTTCATCTTCGCATTCTGAAACCAATTCTATACCATTGTTTGTCGCCATTTCCTGAAAAGAGAAGGCTGTGACTTCCATAAAATCATTTATATTGCAATAGCTCAGTTCCAGCGTTTCACCTTTCATCTCAAGTTTACGGAAATCCAGCAGTTGGTTTACGAGTTTGAGCAGTTCGTTTGCATTTCGGTAGATACCATTGAGTTGTTTTTTTAATGATTCATCCTCGATTTTTCTTAGTATTGAGTCAAGAGGCGTTAAAATAAGGGTTAGCGGTGTTCTCAACTCGTGGCTAATGTTGGTAAAAAAGGAGTATTTCAGTTGGTCAAGTTCTTCTTTCTGCTGCTCTTTAATTTTAAGCTTATTTCGTTTGGTATAATATGAAAATGCAAAGTGCAACGCTCCTGCAATAAGCAATAAATAGCATGCATATGCCCAAATGGTTCTCCAGAACGGCGGGCTGATGATTATCGTTGTTTCTGCATATTGTTTACCCCATCTATGACTATTATTGGCGGCATAGACTTTAAGTGAGTATGTGCCGGGTGATAAATTTGTATAACTGGCAGATCCAATACCGTTAGTAGCTTTTATCTCCTTCCAGGTGTCATCTGCTCCTTCCAGTTTATAGCGATAATAAGTCTGTGTCGGATTGACATAATTGAGAGCAGAAAATTCAAATCCGATGAAATTTTGGAAGTACTTAAGCCGTATCTCCGAGGTAGAACTTATAGATTGTTTTAGAATTATATTCCCGTCGTAATATTCATTTTGCCTGATTTCTCTACCGGATACAAGAAGTTTTGTATATAGCGGAACTGAGAGAGGTTGTTCGTAGCCGTTGATTTGCTTTAGATTTATCTCGTTAAATCCATCCAATCCTCCCCATATTAGGCTATTGTAGGAGGTTTTTAATACTGAGCGTGGCAAGAATTCAGTTTCAATTACTCCATCGAATTTGTTGTAATTATAAAAGCTATACTGGTATGATTCGTTTTTTTCGCTTACAGCTATTCGTGAAATTCCATTGGATGTAGAAACCCAAATCATCCCTAAATCATCTTCTACGATAGAACGTATGCTATTATTAATTAAACCATCTTTTTCGGAGAAACTTTTCGTGCTGTTATTTGTAGGATTATATACGTTAAGACCATCCATAGTACCAAGCCAAACCAAGCCTCGACTATCGGTAAACAAACAATGATAATGATGGCAATTGTGCTGTTGTAAAGCGTTTCTCTTATCTGGAATTGTAATAGTGTTCTTTCGGGTATTATATATAAACAAACCGTTATCTGAGTACCCAAGCAGCATATCTTTTCTTAGGTAAGTTAATTGATATGAATAATAAGGAAAATTACCCGTCGAATAGGTAGCCTTTTTGTAATTACCTGTTAAAGGGTCGAGTACTCCAACTCCGTTGTCGGTACTAAGGTATAACTTGTTATCAAAGGATTCGTAAATAGACAAGCAGTATTTAGGTGTGTTGAAATGCTTTATTATCTTGTTGTCGATGCAAAACAAACCATTGTTTTGAGTACACAGCCAAATACGTTGTTTACTGTCTTTTAAAAGCATTTCGCACACAGAATTAGTTGGAATGCTTTTGTATAGCTCCAATGAAGCAGATCCTTTTTCTTTTCGAAACAAACCATTTTGTGTCCCGACTAAAATATAATTATCTTTTTCAGCAAAACATCGAACGCTTATTTTCTTGGTTTCCTGAAATTTGAATAATGAGCGTCCAAAATTTTGAAACTTAAATCTGTCTGGGTGATAATACAATACTCCCCTGTCTACAGAGCCTACCCATATACCTCCTTTGTTATCAATGTACTGAGTACTTATTTCAGTTTCAAATATCCGCCCATCCACTAAGTGTAGAGGAGATATCAGTTGTTTGTTCTGAAGACTTTGATCTATAGACCAAAGCCCGATTAAAGAACTAATCCAGCAATTTCCAGCGTTATCAATAGTGAGTGTATTTAGCCAGTAATTAGTTTTCAGAATATTCTCCCACCTTCTGTTCTTAACATTGAATCGCAGCAATAATCCAATCCCATTTCCATTACGCACTTGGTAGAAATAATTCTTGTATGGTATAACTGCTAAATTACTTGAGTACACATTATTGCCGTTGAATGGATCTTCAACATACAACTTCTTACGAGTATTCATGTCAATACAGGCCATTCGTCCCGACTTATAAAACAGAAAAAGCTGTTTTTTATATACAACAATATCATACAATTTATCGCTAATCCCGTTTATTTTCGAAATATGGCTTAAGAAAGTACGAGTTATATTATTACTTCTATAGATCAATTCGTCGTTTGTGGTAGTGTACCAAAAATTATGCTCAGTATCCATGAAAAAATTGGTAACCTGCCCTTTAATTCTCTGTGAAACGAATATACTATCGGTATTTGGAATAAACAACTCTTTTCGGATGTCAAAAACCAAAAGTCTATGTTGATTCTTAACCCATAATCGTTGTTCATTATCAATGTAAACACGATGCCAGGCCGAATAATCTTTTAGCAGATATGCCTTTCGATCATCGTAATGCATATACCGAAAGTTAGCTCCATCATATATGTTAACTAAACCTTCGGTGACAATTATCATTCTGTCATCAGGCAACTGACAAATAGAACGTACACGATTATCGGAAAGCCCGTTGCTGCTGTTGATAGGTGAAAAAACATAATTTTCCTGTGCAGCACAGTGAATGCAAAACAAAAAAATGATAGTTAATAGAGAATTTCTCATTTGTGAAAAATATTTGTTGCAAAAGTACGAAAAATGATTATAGCTAAGTCTTTTTTTTATATGGTTTGCTTACAATTCAACTAAAACGATACTTCTTACAACATATGTTTTATAATTTATCCGGAAAAGTAAAGTATATTTGTAGCAAAATATAATGTTTCAATTTACAGACAGAATCACACATGTTAATCGTGCAATAAGAGTCATAACTTTTAGAGTAAGAGGGATTAATTGTGTTATTTTTTCGTGCAGTTTTAATCCATATGATGAAATCTCAGTCTTATTAAGTTTAGGGTAATTTTTTATACTCTTGTTACACGGGTTTAGAATATAAAAGCGGTACTATTTCTTAATAAAATTGAAGCCTAAATGGCAATGGGAGTTGACAGAAACTAATGTGCTTGAAATAATTTAATTATTGCACATTAAAAGTAGTTTTTTTTAATGTGAGAGTAAAAATACAGTATATTCTAATGAAGTGTAAGATAATTGTTGGCCTTTTTTTAATGAGCTCACTAGCAATTTTTTCTCAGAATGCAAGTGTTGTTTCTCCGAATAAGAAAATATCAGTTGAACTCCACAACGGGGCAAATACTGGGGCGGGTGGCTGGTATTTGAAAGTGAAATATTTGAATGATGGTAAAATGTCTGAGGTTATTCCACAAGTAACATTAGGACTCACGAGAGCAGATCAATCTTTTTCAAATGAGTTGAAATATTTGAAAGCTAGTAAACCTAATTTGATAAATGAGCATTATTCTGTAGTACATGGCAAACGTGTGCAATGTACTAACTCCGCGAATGAAGTCATAGTGTCTTTTGAGAATCCGGGTAAATCAAAATTGAATCTGATTGTCAGAGCATACAATGACGGGGTGGCATTTCGCTATGAGTTTCCTGAAAAGGGAGGAACTCTTATTGTAAACGATGAACTTACAACTTATTGTGTGACCGATAGTACCAAAAGATGGTTGGAAAAGTTTAATCCGGCCAATGAAGGTCTTTATACCAGCTCAAAAGATGGAAATTCTCAACAAGACTGGGGTTATCCTGCGCTTTTCAATACACCCGATAAAGGCTGCTGGTATTTGATTCATGAAGCCGATTTGGATAAAAATTATTGTGGAACAAAGCTCTCTAATGTCGCTGAAAAATCGAAATATAAACTTACTTTTCCCGATCAATGGAACGGAAGAGGACAAGGCGAAGTAAAACCGACTATTACGCTTCCGTGGAAATCACCTTGGCGGGTTGTTATTATCGGAAGTCTGTCTGATATTGTAGAATCTACCTTGGTTGATGATGTTTCTTCACCTTCAATTATTTCTAAAACCGATTGGATTAAGCCGGGAATAGCATCGTGGAATTACTGGTCGAGCAATCACGGAACGAAAGATTACAAAAAAGTGTGTGAGTTTGCCGATCTAGCAGCTTCAATGGGATGGCCTTATACTTTACTGGACTGGGAATGGGATACCATGGGCAATGGTGGAAAACTGGAAGATGCATTAAAGTATATTCACTCATTGGGTTTGAAACCCTTGATGTGGTATAACTCGGGAGGAAACCATACATGGGTTTCATCCACTCCTAAAGATCGAATGTTGACGCACGAGAATCGTATCGAAGAGTTCACCAAACTAAAGAAGCTAGGCGTTGTAGGCGTAAAGATTGATTTCTTCGAGAGTGAAAAACAAGACATGATTAAATACTATCTCGATATTCTGGAAGATGCCGCTAAATTTGAGATGATGGTCTACTTCCATGGATGTTTGGTTCCACGCGGTTGGGCACGCACTTATCCTCACCTGATGACATACGAAGGCGTGCGTGGTGCAGAGTGGTATAACAACGGACCCGAATTTACCACAACGGCTCCTGAACATAACACTATTTTACCTTTTACCCGAAATGTAGTGGGTGCAATGGATTATACGCCGGTAACTTTTACCAATTCGCAATTTCCCCATATTACTTCTTACGGACACGAACTGGCACTTAGTGTAGTGTTCGAATCCGGTATTCAGCATATGGCTGATCGCCCAGAGGGTTATCATGATTTACCCGATGCTGCAAAATCATTTTTGAAAGAAGTACCCAATGCATGGGATAACACCAAACTCCTCGATGGATATCCCGGAAAAGACGTGATTATTGCCCGCAGTAAAGGAAATGCATGGTATATTGGAGGTATAAGTGCCGAAAGATTTCCAAAAAATAAAACATTGACCTTTGATTTTTTACCGGAAAATATAAAATACAAAATGACATTGATATCTGATGGTGAGCACGATAAGAAACTTGCCACAGAATATATAGTAGTTGAGAAATCGAGCATTGTAAAAGTTAAATTATTAGGAAGAGGTGGTTTTGTAGCGTGTCTTAAACCAATTTTATAGTTAATAATTGCATTAAGTATAGTATGAAAAAATCAACACATTTAAGCTTAAAGGGTGGACTGTTTGTTATAGCCAGTCTTTTGTTTTCAGTAAGTTCATGGGCTCAGCAATTGGCGTATAAAAATCCGAATTTAAGCTCGGAAGCACGTGCTAAAGATTTAATTTCCCGCCTAACGCTGAGCGAAAAGGCGACATTAATGTGCGATATATCTGATGCTGTTCCTCGTTTGGGTATCAAGAAATTTAACTGGTGGAGTGAAGCATTGCATGGCTTTGCCAATAATGGTAATGTGACCGTTTTTCCGGAACCAGTAGGTATGGCCGCTTCATTTGATGATAATCTGGTTTATAAAATTTTTGATGCAGTTTCGGATGAAGCGAGAGCAAAATACAACGAAGCTACGAAGAAAGGATTGGAGAACACCCGTTTTTTAAGCCTTTCGGTTTGGACTCCGAACGTGAATATATTTCGTGATCCTCGTTGGGGACGCGGTCAGGAAACGTATGGTGAAGATCCCTATTTGACTTCGCGCATGGGAGTTTCGGTGGTAAAAGGTTTGCAAGGACCGGCTGATGCCAAGTACAGAAAACTACTGGCTTGTGCCAAGCATTTTGCTGTTCACTCAGGCCCTGAATGGAGTCGACATTCTCTAAACATAAACAATCTTGATCCTCGTGATTTGTGGGAAACTTATCTTCCAGCTTTTAAATCATTAGTTCAAAAATCCGATGTACGTCAAGTGATGTGTGCCTATCAGCGTTTAGACGATGAGCCTTGCTGTGGAAATACACAGTTACTTCAACGAATTTTGAGAGATGAATGGGGCTATAAGTACATGGTTGTAGCTGATTGTGGTGCAGTGTCCGATTTTTATACGAGTCACAAGGTTTCATCTGATGCAGTTCACGCAGCATCTAAGGGTGTTTGGGCAGGAACAGATGTTGAATGTCAATGGGATAACCACATTTACAAGCAATTGCCGGACGCTGTAGCAAAAGGTTTGATTACCGAAGAAGAAATAAATAAACATCTGTTGAAAGTTTTGGTTGGTCGTTTCGATTTGGGAGAGATGGATGACGATGCTTTAGTTCCATGGTCTAAAATTCCAATGTCGATTGTAAATAATGACGAGCATAGGAAACTCGCTTTGGATATGGCTCTAAAATCGATGACTCTGCTTCAGAATAAAAATGATATCCTTCCTCTTAGTAAATCAAAGAAAATAGCTGTAGTTGGACCAAATGCTAATGATAAACCCATGTTATGGGGAAATTATAACGGAACTCCGGTGAGAACCATTACGATTCTTGATGGTATCACTTCCAAGCTTTCAGCGAATAAAGTTTTGTATGAAAAGGGCTGTGATTTGGTTGAAGATAAAGTGACCGAAAGCTATTTTCCGCAATGTTCTATTGATGGAAAAAAAGGATTCAAAGTAAGTTATTGGAATAATAAAGATCTTAAAGGTGATGTTGTAGCTACACAACAAATTGTGAATCCAATCAAATTAACCACTGCCGGCCAACATGAATTTGCGACCGGTGTTCGCCTTGAAGGATTCTCAGGAAAGTACGAAACAGAATTTGTGGCACCCAAGACAGAAGAAATTGTGTTCAAGTGCGGAGCTACCGGATATTTTGAATTGTTTGTCAATGGCGAATCTCTGGTAACCTATAACAATTGGAGAACACTACCTTCTCGAATTCCGTATAAAGTTGAGAGCGGTAAGAAATACAAAATTGAAATTCGCTATGCCCAGCTTAATAATTGGGAAGCTAATATAGAATTTAATCTGGGAAAGGAAGTAGATGTTGACTATACTGAGCTTTTAAAGAAGCTCAAGGGAGTTGATGTTGTTGTGTTTGTCGGAGGGCTTTCTACATTATTAGAAGGGGAAGAAATGCCGGTTTCATACCCCGGTTTCAAAGGTGGCGATCGTACCGATATAGAACTTCCGGCAGTGCAACGAAATTGTTTGAAGGCTTTGAAAGAAGCAGGGAAGCAAGTCATTTTCGTGAATTGTTCGGGTTCGGCAATTGCTCTGATTCCCGAAACTGAAAGTTGCGATGCTATTCTTCAGGCTTGGTATGGTGGTGAATCGGGTGGTCAGGCAGTGGCAGACGTACTCTTTGGCGATTATAATCCATCGGGTAAACTGCCCATCACTTTTTATAAAAGCGTGAAGCAGTTGTCCGATTTTGAGGATTATTCTATGAAAGGTCGCACTTATCGTTATATGTCCGATCCGTTATTTCCATTTGGTTTTGGTTTGAGTTACACAAGCTTTTCGATAGGAAATGCTAAATTAAGTAGCTTAGCGATTAAACCCAACGAATCTGTGGAGCTTACCATTCCTGTTTCAAATAAAGGCAAACGCAACGGAACTGAAATTGTACAGGTTTATGTTCGGAAGGTAAATGATACTGATGGACCGCTTAAGACTTTAAAAGGCTTTCAGCGAGTAGACGTAGCAGCGGGTAAAACTGCTCAGGCTGTTATCAATTTGCCGTATAATTCATTCGAATTTTTCAATCGAAATACAGTGAAAATGGATGTACTACCGGGTGAGTATGAAGTGTTTTACGGTAATAGTTCAGCAACTAAAGATTTAAAAATGACTAAAGTAACAATTCTATAAATATCTTTTATCAAAAAATAAATAATGACCCTTAAATATTTTATTATGAACTTCAAAAAGTCAAAAGTCGCAATTTTATTTCTTTGCACTCTTCCAATGATGGCCTTTATGCCTGCGAGAGACAATAAGAAACCAATTTATTTAAACACAGCGTATTCTTTTAAGGAGAGAGCTGCCGATCTTGTGTCGAGAATGACACTGGAAGAAAAACAAAGTCAATTGGGTAATACCATGCCTCCAATTCCTCGTCTTGGAGTAAACAAATACGATGTGTGGGGTGAAG
>Ga0302211_10000075_pt1 | contig 45209 bp, 39 predicted proteins | sample II_Fen_E3_3_FD_200234 | JGI IMG/M metagenome (GOLD analysis project Ga0302211, IMG submission 200234) | Peat permafrost microbial communities from Stordalen Mire near Abisko, Sweden - II_Fen_E3_3 | ecosystem: Environmental > Terrestrial > Soil > Wetlands > Permafrost | place: Sweden: Abisko... | reverse complement strand
ATGGCACAAGAAAACCTGACCTATCAAACACCGCCGGCAAGTATCATGCGCCTGGCTGATTACGAACGCGCCCCGCAAGTGTCTATAGATACTAAGAAGCAATATATGTTGCTTAGTTACAGGAATACCTACAAGACACTTGATGATCTGAATCAGCAAGAGATGAGTATGGGAGGATTAAGAATTAATCCTGTAACGAACATAGCCTCGGCAACAAATTACATTAGCAATCTCAAGGTAAGAAAAGTGACCGATAAAGAACCGGTTCAGGTAAAGGGGCTGCCTGCAAATGCGCGTATTGCCTACGTTACGTGGTCGCCCGACGAGAAAAAAATTGCGTTTACCAATACTGCTTCTAGCGGAGTGGAACTCTGGGTACTTGATATTGTTTCGGCACAGGCTACCAGACTTACCGAACCTGTGGTGAGTGCCAATATGGGCAATCCACTTAACTGGTATAGGGATAGTAAACAATTATTGGTGCGCTTATTACCAAAAAATCGCCCTGCCTTGTTTGATACCAAAACCGAGTTGCCCGAAGGACCGATAATTTCAGTTAGCGATGGTTCAAAATCGCAGAATCGTACCTACCCCGATTTGTTGAAAAACGCTACCGATGAAGCCAACTTTGTTACACTGTCTTCTTCGGAACTGTACAAAGTAGATCTAAACGCCAAAGCAGCGCTTTTTAAAGGCAAAAATATGTACGCAGGCGAGTCTTTTTCTCCAGATGGTAATTATATACTGGTCACAACCTTGCGTAAGCCGTTTTCGTACATTGTTCCGTTGAATCGTTTTCCTCAGGTATCGGTTGTGTACGACCTGAAGGGCGATGAAGTAAAAACCGTAAACGAAGTTCCGCTTTCGGAAGTATTGCCCAAAGGATTTATGGCTATTCGTAAAGGCAAAAGACAAATGAGCTGGCGTGCTGATGAGCCTGCCACCTTGTATTATGTGGAAGCGCTCGACGGTGGCGACCCGCAAACTAAAGCTGACTATCGCGATGCCATTTATCTCTGGAAAGCTCCTTTTGCCGAAAATCCAATGTTGATGACCAAAACCGTTCAGCGATTTATGAACATCATTTGGGGTAATGCCTCTGTGGCAATAGTGCAGGACGAATGGTACGATACGCGTAACGAAAAGACTTATCTCATTAACCCCTCTAATCCAAACGAGGAACCTAAGGTAATTGATGACCGAAACTTTCAGGATCTGTATTCCGACCCCGGGCACTTTGAAACATGGAAAAACATCTATGGAAAATATGTTCTGGCTATAAATGATAATTGCTTATTCCGCATTGGCGATGGACATACACCCAAGGGACAGTTTCCTTTTATTGATGAGTTGAACTTATCCACTCTTAAAACCACTCGTCTTTACCAGTCGGTTTATAAAGATAAGATGGAAGAAATTTTCGATATCGAAGATTTTAAGAAAGGTGAGGCACTGGTGCGCATTCAGTCGAAAAACGAATATCCGAATTATTATTTCCGTAACTTCCGCAAGAAAGATGTGCTGACACAGATCACTCATTTCCCTAATCCATTTGAGAGTATTAAAGACGTATATAAAGAAGTGATAAAATATAAACGAGCCGATGGCGTGGAACTTTCGGGGACTCTGTATTTGCCTGTGGGTTATGACCGCAAAGCCAGGAAAGAAAAACTTCCGTTACTTATCTGGGCTTATCCAGCTGAGTATAAAGATAAAAATAGTGCAGGACAAAGTTCGGCTAATCCGAACGAGTTCACCTTTCCTTACTATGGTTCCTTTGTGTATTGGGTGACGCGCGGTTACGCAGTGCTTGACGATGCGGCTTTTCCTATTATTGGTGAAGGCAAAACCGAGCCTAACGATAACTTTATCGAGCAATTAGTAGCCAATGCCAAAGCGGCCATCGATGCGGTTGATTCTTTGGGCTATATCAATAGGGCAAAGGTAGCTGTCGGTGGACATTCATACGGTGCTTTTATGACAGCCAATCTGCTTACGCATTGTAAACTGTTTGCTTGTGGTATTGCCCGAAGCGGTGCTTATAACCGTACACTGACACCTTTCGGTTTTCAGAGCGAACAACGCAATTACTGGGATGCACCGGAAGTCTATAATGCGATGTCGCCGTTTCAGAATGCAGACAAAATGAAAACGCCGTTGTTGCTGGTACATGGCGAAGCCGACAACAATCCCGGCACCTTTACCCTGCAGACCGAACGATACTTTCAGGCACTAAAAGGACTCGGAGCACCTGCCCGCATGGTGATCTTGCCCAAAGAACAACACAGTTATGTGGCCCGGGAGAACATCCTGCATTTGCTTTGGGAGCAGGATCGGTTTTTGGAGAAATATTTGAAATAAATCTGTCTCCGCAACCCTGTCAGCAGTTGAAAAATGAGTGATAGATCCCCTAATGTTGGTCTCTTTGATTGAAATAATATAATCTTTGATTTGAATATGGCATAGTTATACTTGAATATGTGACATTCATACTGAAATATTCCATATACATATTTAAATATCTGATGTTTGGACTTGAATGTGTGATATCTGTACTAATATATTGCATATTTGTATTAGAATATGTGATATTAAGACTGAAATATTATATATTCTGATTGTTTTTCTGGAAATACTTGTTATATTTGAAGCGTTTATCACAATAATTCAACTTTATTGTTATGCTGAAGGTCAATATTCTTCGTGTTGTAGTATAAGGAGCATTGGTAAGCCCCTTTCGTTTTTCAGGAATCATGGTTTTTCCTCTGCATCCGCCACCCGTATTGCCGGAGGATATATGAACAGTTTCTCGCTTGACACGGTGGAGAAACTTTGTCTTGCTTTAAACTGTACGCCCAACGATTTGCTTGAGTGGACTCCGTCTAAGAATATGACTGTAAACGACACCCATGCCCTGAACGCCTTAAAACGTAATGAAGATTTTCTGGAAAACGTTAATCGACTTGTCAATAATGTTCCATTGGAGAAATTGGAAAAAATACAGGAAATTATTAAAAGGGAGTTGGAAGGATAGATAATTCCTAATTTATAAATTAGGAAACATAGGATGTAAAGCTAAAGAGACCGAATGATTCATCATTCGGTCTCTTTAATTATTAATTGTACATTATAAATTATGCATTAAACTACAGGCTTTCTCCAAAATCAGCTTTGAATTTAGCCATAAGCTTCTGAGGCCAGTCGCTGGTTGGTTCCAGTCCACCCATGAAGAAACGAAGTACTGGTGGTTCATAGACAAATTTCAAACCACCGATAAGTTCGCGATTGTCATACAGCCAATGCATACGGTCTTCCACGTATTTTATTTGCGAAAGTGTGAATACTCTGCGTGGTACCGCCAGTCGAAGCAATTCCATGTCGGCATACGTTTCGTTACCCTCTTCGTCGCGTTGGTTGGATATAGAACCACGCTCCATACCACGAATGCCCGAGATTAAAAATAAAGCAGATGCTAATGCACCAGCTGGATATTCTGTTTGTGGAATATGAGCACATACTTGCATGGCATCTACGTGCGCACCCAGTACACCTGCAGGTTTAATCATTGGAACACCCTTAGCATCTAATGAATCAACCAGATATTTAATGAAATTAGGACTTTGACAAATCATTGTTTCGTCCAGTGTTTCATAAAGCCCAACAGCCATTGCTTCAATTTCGCGAATAGAAATACCACCGTAAGTCAGGAATCCTTCATAAAGTGGTACCAATGCTTCCAGTTCTTTCATTATTTCAAGGCGGTCGGTACACATACCACCTCCGCGCGAAGAACTTATTTTACGGGCAGAGAAATAACACAAGTCAGCTAATCCTGTCATGGTTTTAAGTACGGTAGCCATGTCGGAGTTTTTAAATTCTTCTTCACGTTTTAATACCAAATAAGCATTTTCACCCAATAAACTACAGTCGAGTACAATACGAATACCGTATTTGTCGGCTATTGCACGTACATCGCGTAAGTTTTGAACCGAGAATGGTTGTCCGCCAATCAGATTGGTCGATGCTTCCATTCGGATAAACGGAATGTTGGCAGCACTATGACGCTTGATAACTTCTTCCAGCTTCTCGATATTCATGTTCCCTTTAAACGGATGGTCTGAATTTACCACATAAGCTTCATCGTAAAGTAGTTCCACTATTTGTCCGCCTTTGTCAGTAATGTGAGCCATAGCGGTAGTGAAGTGATAGTTCATCGGAACCAGACTGCCTTTTTTTACATACGCCAGCGCGATAATGTTTTCTGCAGCCCTGCCCTGGTGAACTGGCAACAGGTATTTTTTTCCAAGTACATCTTGTACAGCTTTTTCCAGACGGTAGAAACTTTGCGAACCGGCATAAGCATCGTCGCCCTGCATCATGGCTGCAAGTTGATTGTCGCTCATGGCGTTTGTACCCGAGTCTGTGAGCATGTCCAGAAAAACGTCTTTGGTGCTAAGGCGGAAAGTGTTGAACCCACCTTCGTAAAGTGCTTCCAAACGGCGTTCGATGGGTACTAAGTGTAATTTTTGTACAATGCGTACTTTGTGCAATTCCAATGGAATGTTTTCTCCACTGTAAAATTTGATTTCTTGCATGGTAATGGTAATTGATTTAAGAATAGATTGATAAAATATGTAATATAGAAATAATAGTTCAGACTGTGAGAAATGTTTAGATGAGAATATGGATCAATTTGAATAAATATTCCGTTTAGTGCCAAAAATGTACTTTTTATTCAACAAAGATAAAGATTATTTTGTGAAAAAGGCAAAAACGAACGAAAATGACATCTTTAAACGTCTTTTCTTGCAAGATAGTAAAATTTGTGTTTTCAGATCTTACTCCGTACAGCATTTTTCAGAAATGAGTTTGAATCTGTTATGATTTGAATCCAGTTTTATATTCTATGCCTGTAGAATATAAACAAACAAAGCCTGCTGTAATAGCAGGCTTTGTTTGTTTTGTTGTACGAATTCAGAACCACTTTTTCTTAAACCGAAAAGCAACATTTACCAGAGCTATCATTACGGGCACTTCTACCAACGGACCTATAACGGCCGCAAATGCCTCACCGGAGTTGATTCCAAAAATGGCTATAGCAACAGCAATGGCCAATTCGAAATTATTGCTTGCAGCCGTAAACGACAGGGTGGTGGATTGTGCGTACGTTGCCCCCACTTTTTTACTCATAAAGAATGAACCTACAAACATAATTATAAAATAAATAAGCAGAGGTATTGCTACCAGAACCACATCCAGGGGTATTTTTACAATATATTCGCCCTTAAGCGAAAACATAACCACTATGGTGAATAACAAAGCAATCAAGGTTAACGGGCTTATGGCAGGTATAAACTTGGTTTGATACCACACTTTACTTTTTACTCTCACTAACACGAAGCGGGTAAGAAATCCGGCAATAAACGGAATGCCTAAATAGATAAAAACACTTTCGGCTATCTGCTGAATAGTTATTTTCGAAACAGCATCGCTGGTAGGAATGCCAAACCACGCAGGTGCTACGGCAATAAAAAAATAAGCATAGACCGAGAAAAATAGAACCTGAAACACACTGTTGAAGGCCACCAGACCGGCAGCATACTGAGTATCTCCTTTTGCCAGATCGTTCCACACTATCACCATGGCAATGCATCGGGCCAGTCCTATCATAATTATGCCGTACACATAAGGCAGGTTGGAATTATTTTCTCCGGGGAAAAACTTGAAGAGAAGAACAGCCAGTGCGAACATCAATACCGGACCAATAATCCAGTTTTGAATCAGCGACAGAGCAAGTATTTTTGTGTTGCGAAACACTTCACCCAATTCTTCGTACTTTACTTTTGCCAGTGGCGGATACATCATTATTATCAGTCCTATGGCAATGGGAATGTTGGTAGTTCCTACCGAGAAGCTATTCCAGAATTTCGCCACATTCGGGCTAATCCAACCGGCAAAAACACCTATAAACATGGCTGTGAATATCCACAGTGTCAGGTATCTGTCAAGAAATTTTAGTTTTGTTTTCATATTTGTTGTTTAGTTGTATATCAATGTTTTGTTAGTTGTGAGCTAGGGAAGTTGGTTTAAAACCGGATACCCCAGCATATCCAGCAGTTTTTCATTCAACCGTCGGTTCTTACCTTTATATGGATGGCAATGAATGTGTATTGCCGGATTGAAATTTAATTCAATAATAGCATAATTATCTTCAGTTGCTTCCTGTTTATAATCAGGAATAATCATGTCGAGACCTGTGATTTTTACCCCCAAAGCCTGAGCCGCTTTTACGGCTATTTTTTTATAAGAGTCAGGAATCTCGTCCGTGAAATCAATGCTGTCGCCACCCGTGCTGATGTTTGAATTCTCACGTAAAAATACGACTTCGTTAAACAGAGGAATATAGTCAAAGTCTTTATTCTGAGCTTTGAGGAAAATAGATTCGGCTTCGCCTAGCTGAATTTTCTCAAGCGGTGTGTGATAACCTTTACCGCGCAATGGATCTTTATTTTTTTCAATCACAAGTTCATGAATCGAAAGTACACCATCACCGGTTACATTAGCCGGTACACGATGCAGAATGCCAACTACTTCGTCATTCATAACGAATATTCTAAACTCTTTTCCATCAATAAACTCCTCAATCAGTATGCTCGAATCTTGCTCGAAAGCTATGTCGATGGCACGTTCAAAGATATTTTGATCTGCATTTTTTTTAATGATAGTAATTCCGAGTCCAAAATTTGTAGATTTGGGTTTAATAACTACCGCTGAATCTTTGAAGTAATTGAAATCGGCTCTAGCGCAGGCTCTGTCGGTATAATTTAATCCTTTGGGTACTCTGATTTTATGTTCTTCTAGTATCAGTTTTGTTACTACTTTGTTTTCCATAGCCAGGATGCTGGAATAGTTGTCGAGCGATGTTTTGGTAGCCTGACGCACATACTGAATATTTCCATGTCGTTTTAAACGAACAAAATTTTCCGCTCTATCTAAAATTTCAAAGCTAACACCTCGTCTTACCGCTTCGCGAAGAAGAAGCTGCGTGGAGAGTTCCATATCTTCCAATCCTTTAAAGTTGTAGCTGTTTTGTTCACTCAGCATTTTATATTCGGCTGCTTTTTGAAGGTGAAATAGAATGTAACCGTTTTCACTGGTATGTTTTATTATTTGATGAACTGGTCTTAATTCCGGTTGGGTGACCATTTGCAGGGCATATTCCAACGCCCGCAAATAATTTGTTTGATTTATTTCGAGTGCAGAATATAATTCTATCATTTTTTGTATAATAGCTTTAGCCTCACTAAATGCATTTACTTCTTTGCCCGACATTGTTTTAACCGGAATTTTATCGTCTAAGCCATGCAGAGCAACGTACCTGAAGTTCGAGTTTGCGATGGTTTGATATTCATCAGAAAAATCATCATGTTCTTTAGTTAACAGTCCATAGATAGCCATCCAATGCAGAAAATGAAGCATTTCGGGTGTTATTCCAACCTTTGTGAGTGGGTTTATATCTACAAAACGGGCTTCCACGTATGAAATGAACTTGGATTGATGGAGAAACTTAGGTCTTACAGAAGCATAAAGTTCTTTGGAAGCCATTAGCTTATTATCCTCAACCATTTTTTGAATGCTTCGGTTGTACATATCGGCAGTACTGTAATCAGGATAAAGTTCTTCCTTGTTACCGTATCCATAACAACTGTTGCGAAGCGACAATCCCCGTGTTTTAGTACAGATACGAACAGGAAAGTTTTGGCATTTTAGGTCGAAAGTTTGATCAACAACTGGGCTAAATCCAAAAATCAACACATAAATCCAGCGGTTTCGCAACAGTTGGCGTGTTATCTTTAAATATACTTCATCTTTAAACTGCTCGAAGCTAAGGCATTGATTTGATTGCTGATACAATGCTTGCAGCAGGGTTTCATTTAACGAGATGTTGAAATGAATTCCTGAAAGAGTTTGTTTCTTCTTTCCATATTTCTCTGCCAGTTTTTTTCTGTATTCTTCGTTTTTCTTACCTGCTCCGGAGTAACGCGCAATGGGTATCAGCACTTCATCCGGAAGAACAGGAGGCATGCTTTGTGGCCAAAGAAGCTCGTCGGTAAGCTCGATACTTATGAGATCATGTATGGTTTCCAGAAATCCTAATGCTTCATTCACGCTTGGTAACGGAGGTGTTATCATCTCCACCTGACTCTCAGAAAAATCGGTGGTGATGTAAGGATGCGTGAACTTGTCTTCGAATACAGCCGGATGAGGAGTTTGCGCCATTAACCCTTGTTTGTCAATGCGAATGTTTTCTTTCTCAATGCCAAAAAGCCCTTTAAGCCAGATATTCCCTTTTATTGAAGATTCATTCATTGTATTTATACTCATATGCTATTTTTGTTGGAGAATATTAAAGCTCATAAAGCATGCAAATTGCGGAGCTTGGACAAATAGAAGAAAATTCGGTTGTCGACCGGATTATGTCCGGCACTTTTGATCTTTCGATTATATTCCAACCGAGTTTCTCGAAATAGGAACCTGCCGTTGTGGTAAGTAAGAAGAATTCGCTTATACCCTTATCCTGTCCCATTTCTAAAATCTTTTCGGTAAGTGTCAGGGCTATTTGCATGTTTCTGTAAAGGGGCTTAACAGCGAGCGATCGGAACAATGCTTTTCCACTATAAGCTTCTAGTCCGGCACAACCTACAATTTTATAGTCTATTTCAGCTACAATCAAGTTTTGTTTTTCGACAGATAAATCCGAATGAGGTAGATCACATTCGGCAAGAAGAGTTTTTATTTCAGGAAAGTCTCCATCAGAAGCTCTCCTGTAGCTTATAAAATTAAACTCTTCTATTGGAGTTGTATTGCCTGAACATGAGTATTGCACTCTCACCAAACTATTTTTGGCAAGGTCAATATATTTCTCACGAAGGTTTATTTTTTTATTCTTATCTTGCATAATTCACAACTGAGGTTTAATTTGTTCGATGTAGAATTTATAGAAACCTTCTTTGATTTCGTCGCGTACGCGGATAAATTCGCTCCAGATAATCTCTTCTGTTCCTTCTGCGTGGCTTGGGTCATCAAAACCAATGTGTAAGCGGTGTTTTACCTTTCCAAAAAATGCCGGACACTCTTCGTTGGCACCTCCACAAACGGTAATTACATAATCCCATTCCTCTTTCAGGTATTTGTCTACTGAATCTGAAGTGTGGTTGCTAATATCTACTCCTGCTTCTTTCATTACAGCAACAGCCTTTTGATTAAGTTTGCCTGAGGCTTGAGTGCCGGCAGAACAAACCGTGATGGAGGAGTCGAACGATTGTAGGAAGCCGTGTGCCATTTGGCTGCGGCAGCTATTTCCGGTGCAAAGTATTAAAATTTTCATAACGTGCAATTGTTGTTAGTGTTTATCTTCGTTCTCACAAGTAATTTGTTTCGGATCAATTTTCTCAAAGAAATTGTTTAACATTGAAATTGATTTTGAAATTGATGAGCAGCACAGGCAGTAATTAATTTTCAGACCGTCTATTTCTCCGCGAATTAGTCCCATATCGCGTAGTTCTTTTAAGTGCTGCGAAACGGTGGTACGGCTTAGCGGTAATTTATCCGATATGTCTCCTGAAATACAGGTTCTTGTTTCGGCTAAATACTTTAAAATGGCCAGACGTGCCGGATGTGAAATTACTTTCGCAAAACAGGCCAGTTCTTGTAGTTCTTTGTCAAATACTTCCGGTTTTCTCATATTAAAATGTTTTATGTCGCAAACATACGACATAGTTTTGAGAAATCCAAATTTTTGAGATTAAATTTCTATCACAAAATAATATTTCAAAGCATTTTTCCGTATTTGCTTTTTTATTACTTTTGGAGTAGATAAATTTTTACTGTTCATAAAATTCAGTAGTTATGGAAAAATATGTAACCCAACTGATTGAAGATATAATGGATGCCGCAAAATGGGCTCCCGAACGTTTTGAGTTTTCCACAAACGATGAAGAATTTATGGGTCAGATTGTGGAAGCCGAAAGTGCACCTCCTATTAGTTCCGAAAAACTTATGGGTTTGATGCATATCCAGTTCCCTCCTTCAGAAAAGCTGACTATCAGACAAATGATGGATATAAACAAAGCTATCGAAAGAACATTTGCTGCTTTCAGAATGTATATTGAATTACCCGAAGCAGTTCCCATTCCGCTTCGATACGAATTGATTCGCGATTTATTCAAGGAAAAATTTCACCTGATCAAAGGGATGAATCACCATTTCGATTTTTGCTCTGGCGATTGTGAACCGTGTGCGATAGCCGATTATTGCAAGATTAATATTGAGAATAAAAAGAAAAATGGCTGAGCTAAATGCCCTTGCTTTGCATCAGAAGTCTGACATTTTTCATTGTGTGTATCAAATCATTGCTTCAGCCGACGGGGAATAGATGAAGAACGGGATGGGAAGAACGTTTGCTTACGCAGCTTCAACTACCATGTGTTTATGCTCGGGATACCGAGGTAAGACTCCATCCATACGATTGTTTTTTTTGCACATTGCTGGTTGTCTGAACCGGACAAGGAGTCCTTTAAAGCTTTAATGCTGGACATCTCGCTTCACGGTGGAAATACTTTATTGCGTCGGGTCTGTGCCTAATCACTTTTCGTACTTTGCCATATTTATTTTTTTCTCCCCTTGTTTGTCCCTATATGCAATAAAAGCTAGGCATTTAAATTTATACGCATGTTTTATATTGGTTAATTAAAATAAAGATAGAGGACAATGTTATGTTTCCATCTTTCAATCGTCATAGTTATAAATGAGTCAGGAACGATTTAAGGCAGAGATATTGCCATTGCGTGAAAAGCTTTTCTACATTGCAAAAAAAATACTTGTAGAAGAGCAGGAAGCAGAAGATGCCGTACAGGAGGTTCTTCTAAAGCTTTGGTACACTCGTGACTCGTTGGAGAATTGTGATAGTCCTGCTGCATTTGCCACTACGGTTACAAAAAATCATTGCCTGGATAGATTAAAAGTAAAAAACAGGCAGGATTCATTGGATGATTCATACTACGCCAGGGTCGGCAATGACAATCCCTACTTGCAACTGGAACGGAAAAACACTGAAGAGATACTACAGAAAATAATAGAGAATCTTCCGGCATTACAGCAAGCAATTATCCGAATGAAAGATATGGAAGAATATGAAGTAGAAGAGATCGCCGAAATAACAGGAACTAAAGTAGAAGCAGTAAGAGTGAACCTCTCGCGAGCAAGGAAAAAAGTAAGAGAAGAATACATTAAATGGACAAACGTATGATAATCAATATAAAACGAAAATTCGATTTTGCCGAAGTAGACCGGTTGATAGAGAGATACTACGATGGACTTACTACGGTGGATGAAGAAAAGCAGCTCCGTAAATTCTTGATGCAATCTAACCTTCCTGAGCGTTATCAGGTGGAAAAAGATATCTTGGGTTTTTATGAAACTAAAAAGCAGAAAGCTAAGATACTTACCATGCCATTTACACGTTGGTCCGCTGCTGCCGCCATTTTGATTATATGCTTATTATCGGTAAAAGTTTATACAACTGCTACTCCGACAAGTTTCGCTTACGTTAATGGCAAAAAAATAACTGATGTTCACGAGGTAAAACAGACCGCTTTGGCATCATTGACCGAAATATCTTCAGCAGACAACGAAGTAGCTGATGGTTTGAATTCTTTACGTGACAACGAGTTGATTGATCAACAACTCGATGTTTTTACAAATAATTAATCTACTCAAAGTGAGTTAATAAGGAGAAAATACAGATATGAAATCAATTAAAAAGCATTTTGTGCCAATTCTGATATTGCTACTTGCAATATCGCCTTCGCTACTTGCTCAAAAAGACTTGCAGATAAGCAAGGTTTTTGATCAGTATGGAGAGAAAAAAGGTGTAGTAATGGTTGACCTGACGAATGAGATGCTGGATGGCTACGATTTTTCGTCGTTCAAAAGTATTACCATTAAAAATAATCCTTCGGCTGCCGATTTTATCCGAAAATGTCTTGAAAAAGATCAGGAAGGAGCCAAGAAAGTGAAACAAGTAGTAGCTAACGGGGTATTAACATCGGTGTATTTGCAGCTTCCCCGCAAGGGCCAGTTGTATCGGTTGATTCTTTTTAATGAAACTTTTACCCCAGAGAATAAAATCACGCTGATTTACATTGAGTCGAAAAACGATTCGGAGAATATCCTGAAGCTGATTTTAAAAAAGAAATAAATATAAACCTCAAATAATAAACAAAAATGAAAAGGATAGTTTTTAGTATAATTGTATGTTTTGTGGCAATCGCAACTGTCAGTGCTGTCGAAATAAGTAAAGCAGACACCACGGTTTTTTACAACAAAAAACGCATTGAACTCAAAGATAGCGTGGATCAGATAAAAGTAAAAGTATTTGATGCTGCCAGCATTAATGATTCAGTTCCCTACAAGCCTGTATACGAAGGGATTTTTTCAGACGGAAAAACCTATGAGAAATGGACGGTGATGGAAGAAATTGGACTTCAGATTCCATTTATGAAGAAAACATTAAGTAGACATTATGGAAAAATGGTGCCTCACTGGGCCGGTATTGGCTGGGGATTTGCTAATATCTCCGACGCATCCCTTAAGATAAACAATATAGCTGGTGTGTCGTTGAAGTCGGGTTCAAGTACTGAGTTTTTCTTCAACCTGATCGAAAAAATACTTCCGATATATAAAAATCGTGTAGGGATAACCACCGGTTTGGGTTTCAATTGGCGAGCTTACAACCTCGATGATAATACACACTTGGTAGAGACAAACGGAGTAACCGGTGTACAACCTGCATCAGCCGGAGTAAATTATGAATACAGCAAACTTAAAGTAGCTCATATAACTTTACCTGTGCTCGTTGAGTGGCAACCCGCTTTGGGCAATCCTCATGATAAGTTCTTTGTATCAGCCGGTTTAGTTTTTGGGATTAAAACTTATTCAGTTTCAAAAATCAAATTCAGAAATCAGGATGGAGATATGGTTAAGCGTGATGAAGCTAAAGGGCTGAATGTGTTGCCACTTTCGCTTGATTACATGGCTCAGGTTGGATACGGCGATTTCAATGTTTACGCCAAGTATTCTCCTTTCAGTATTTTTGAATCCGGTAAAGGCCCCAATATCAGAGCTGTTTCGTTAGGACTGATGTTGAATTTCTGATGTATCTATAAAGAAAGAAGTGCGGACTAGCAGTTTAGAAAAAAACTGATAGCCTGCACTTTTTTTAATAGAATATGTAGTTGAAAATGAATCCTACTATCAGAATTCCAGTACCAACAATGCCAATGAATGTTAGAATTAAAGGCATTTTCAGTACTTTGCGGAGAATAATCATTTCGGGCAAAGACAAGGCAATTACCGACATCATAAAGGCCAGAGAGGTTCCAAGCGCAGCACCTTTTTCGATTAATACTGAAACGATAGGAACTATTCCAGCCGCATTAGAATACAATGGAATGCCAATCAATACAGACAGTGGAACTGCATACCACACATCTTTACCCATTAAAGAAGCCATAAATTCAGCAGGCACATATCCGTGTACTCCAGCACCAACTAAAATACCTATTGCCACATACAACCAAACCTTACCGACTATTTCTTTTACAGCATCGTAACCCATTGTAATGCGTCTTGAAAAAGAGATTTTACCATCTTCTGCTTCACCTTCGCCCAATTTGGTAGCGTACACCCATTCTTCCACCCATTTTTCCAGTTTCAATTTGCCGATAATCCAACCCGCTACAATAGCAATGGTTAAGCCTGTGGCGATGTAGATGGCAGCTACTTTCCAGCCAAACATTCCGTAAAGAAGTATAACGGCAACTTCGTTTATCATGGGTGCAGCAATAAGAAACGAGAATGTTACACCTAACGGCACACCGGATTCAACAAAACCCAGAAACAACGGAATAGCCGAACAAGAACAGAAAGGTGTTACAATACCCAACACAGAAGCCATGATATTTCCCATAAATGTAGATTTCCCTTCCAGCGCTTTTCGAGTACGTTCGGCAGTAAAATAACTGCGGAGAATACCTACGAAAAAAATAATTAATGCCAACAACATTAATACTTTCGGAAACTCGAAAATAAAGAATCGCAGTGCTTCCGTAATATGAGAGCCTTTTGTCATACCAAACACGGTATCAACAAGCCAATCGGTTATAGGTTGAAGATTGGCATATACTATATACCAAACAGGCAATAGAATGATTGGTATTATTATGTTTTTATTGAGTTTCATTGTTTTGTTTAAATAAAGAAAATGGCTATATAATAAATCCCGACCACTATAAATATGACAGAAACAACCCGCCTGAACCACAATTCAAAAGTTTTAATTTGATTGTACAATTTACCTACATTTCCGACGGCGTAAGCTAAGAGCCATGCAAAAAGGATGACAGGTAAACCGGTGGCAATGGCAAATAAAACAGGAAGATACAGACCGCTTGCACTGGCTACGGTCATTGGAATAAGCATCACAAAATAAAGTACTCCACTATACGGACAAAATGCCAGGGCGAAAATCATTCCCAATAACAATGTGCTCCAATAACTGCCTCTGCCTTTCTCTTCAATTTTATCGGTCAAACCCGAGAATCCGGGGAATTTGAATTTAATCACATCGAGCATAAACAACCCTATGAGAATGAGTGCGGGACCTAATAGCTTTTCGCCCCAACCCTGGAAAATCATGGAGATATGCATTTTGCTTGCACCAAAGAAAATGATTAGTGCCAGAACGGTATAACTAATGGTACGTCCGAGTGTGTAAACTAAGCCATTGATGAAAACACGACGGTGGTTTTCAATGTCCCGACTGATAAAGCCAATAGCTGAAATGTTTGTTGCCAAAGGGCAAGGACTAATGGCTGTCATTACTCCTAGCAGAATGGCTGTAACAAATGAGTATTGTGAATTTTCTAATATGCTTTGCAAAAATTCCATGATTTTGGTTTGAAAATATGCAAATTACAGCAATGGGTCGATGGTCTTTTTTAATTCAGCCTTTAGTTTGTTCGGGCTGCTTTTGGCATACATAAACCCCTGTTCGGTAAGATCAATACGTTTACCGTCACTGATAACTAAAAGTGCCTGACCTTCAGCTTTGCATTTTTTTGCTAAAGCTTCAGATTTTTTTTCGTCGAGATTCACGGCTTTAAAAGTAATCAGCCCCTTTTTAGCTTGAGCAGGATAAAGTGCTGAAATGGCAGTTTTTGTTTCGGTTTCAACAGCCTGACAAGTTACGCAACGGCGGGTAAAATGGAAATAATACACTTCGATCTTAGTTGCTTTGGAAACTGTCGTCTGTGTTTTCTTGTCGGCAGCAAGAGTATTTACGGATAAAAATGATACTACTAAAAGTACTACTGACAATGAAATTAACTTTTTCATATTGTTGAATTATTATTTGATAAGTAATTGTTTTAATTCGTCGCTGGAAGGTACGCGACCTTTTACCACAACTTTACCATCAACTACCAATGCAGGTGTAGTCATAACGTTGAATTTCATTATTTCTACAATATCTTCAACTTTAGTTATTGTGGCATCGATATTGTTTTGAGCGACTACTTCGCGAGTGGCTTTTTCAAGTGATTTACACTTAGGACAGCCTGTACCTAAAACTTGAATGTTCATAAAGATAAGATTATGATCCCCAACTCCTAAAGCGGAGTTAGAGTGATTAGTAATGCTTCTGTTAATTGATAATATTCTAAAATTGTACTTGCGTATTCTCCCTTTAGGTGCTAGGGGTGCAACAACTTGTTTTTTCTTTCTTAATTGCGAAAAAGGTTTCAAAATAGATTCTTGCTTTTTCCCAGTTTTCCTTGTTTATACAATATTTCACTTTGGGAGTTTCTATTTCTCCCTGTATGAGTCCAGCGTCTTTTAGTTCTTTTAAGTGCTGAGAAACAGTGGCTTTAGCAATAGGCAATTCTTTATGTATTTCGCCAAAATAACAACTATCCATAGATGCCAGGAAAAGTAGGATAGTAATACGGGATGGATGCCCCATGGCTTTAGCAAATCTCGCAAGTTGTTCATTTGTTGTAGGGTAATCTTTTTCTGGCATCTTTTTCTGATTAGGATTGAAATTATTGTTTGTTGTTCGCAAAACTACGAATACTAATTTTATTGACAAATAATACAGTGGTAAATTTTCAAAAATGTTTCTGTTTGGAGTTAAACAACATAGAATCCTACTTTTTTATTGAAAAATTAGTCGAGAATTTTCTTTTGTTTAAAATATTCATTACATTTGCTAAATTATTCTCAAAAGCAAATTTTAAATTCGAACTATATGAAATTCATTGTTTCAAGCACCGACCTATTGAGCCACTTACAAGCCATCAGCCGTGTAATAAACAACAAGAACTCACTACCAATATTAGATAACTTTTTGTTCCACTTGGAGGGCAAAACGTTGACAATGACTGCTTCCGATATAGAAACTACATTGATTACGTCAATGGAAGTGGAAAGCGCAGATGGAAATGGAAAAGTTGCGGTTGCATCTCGCTTACTACTTGATACGCTGCGCGAGTTTTCTGAGCAGCCGCTCACTTTCTCTATTAATGATTCCAATTTAGCGATGGTTATTACCTCAGCCAATGGGTCTTATAATTTTATTGGTCAGAATGGTGACGAATATCCACGTTTACCACAGTTGCAGGATGATGCTCAGTCGCTAACATTGCCGGTGTCAACGCTTTCCGCTGGAATTTCAAAAACACTGTTCTGTACTGCTGATGATGAATTACGTCCGGTGATGAATGGAGTGTTTTTTGATATTGTGGCTGATAGCTTAACATTGGTGGCTACCGATGCTCATAAATTGGTGCGTTACAAAACTTTTCATACTTCAGCATCTGTAGAAGGCGAAGAAACCGTAAACTTCATCTTGCCCAAAAAACCGGCAAATATGCTTAAGAATATCTTGCCAAGAGAGAGTGGAGAGGTGGAAATTCGTTTCGACAACAAGAATGCTCATTTCAAGCTGGCAAATTATACCATGATTTGTCGTCAGGTTGAAGGACGTTATCCAAACTATAACGGAGTAATACCAAAGTCAAATCCGTTTAAAATAATTATTGATCGTGTTACATTATTAAATGCGCTGAAGCGAGTATCAGTTTTTGCCAATCAGGCAAGCAATCTAGTGAAACTGGCTTTTGGACAGAATCAAATTCATATTTCAGCTCAGGATATTGATTTTTCTATCTCTGCAGAAGAAACAATTACCTGTCAGTTTGATGCCGACCCGATTAAAATTGGATTTAAATCTTCATTTCTGATTGAAATTCTTGGAAACATCAATGCAACTGATATTATTTTTGAATTATCAGATGCTTCGCGTGCAGGATTGATTCTTCCATTTGAAAACGAAGCTAATGAAGAGATTCTGATGTTGTTAATGCCTATGCTGCTTAACGATTAAAACCCGGTACATATAAAGTCTAAGGTCTAAAGGTCAAAAGTCTTTAGACCTTAATTTTTTAAAACAAACGAAATCAAAATATATAACAATCGGAAGTGCAATTACACATACTTTCGACCATTGCCAAATAAAGAAATGAAACTCCAACTGAAGAATCCTATAATTTTTTTTGATCTGGAAACCACCGGAACAAACATTGTAACAGATCGTATAATTGAAATTGCATACCATAAAGTTTCGCCGAACGGACGTGAAGAAACAAAATCGTTGCGTATAAATCCGGAAATGCACATTCCGGAATCCTCTTCGGCTATTCATGGTATTTACGATGCTGATGTGGTCGATTGCCCTACATTCAAGGCTGTAGCTAAGGAAATTGTGAGAGATATTGAAGGTTGTGACCTTGCAGGATATAACTCAAATAGATTTGATATTCCGCTGTTGGCAGAAGAGTTGCTACGTGCCGATATTGATATTGATTTGATGAAACGAAAATTTGTGGATGTGCAGGTGGTTTTTCATAAAATGGAACAGCGCACGCTCGGTGCAGCTTATAAATTCTATTGCGATAAAGATTTGGTAGGAGCACACGGAGCAGAGGCTGATACGCTTGCTACTTACGAAGTGCTTCAGGCGCAACTGGATAGATATCCGGAACTAAAGAACGACATTGATTTTCTGGAAAAATTTACCACGCAGAGTAATAATGTGGATTTTGCAGGGCGAATTGTTTACGATGATAAAGGTGAGGAAATAATCAATTTCGGAAAATACAAAGGGCAAAAGGTAGCTGATGTATTGAAGAACGATATGGGCTATTATGGCTGGATGATGAACAGTGACTTCTCATTGCATACTAAAAAAGTGCTGACGAATATAAAGTTGCGTAACTTCAACAAGTGATAAAGTCGTATAAATAGAGAATTTACGGCCTTTTGCGGGAATTAAATCAGAATGAAGTATTTAAGGGTTTCTGGCACAATGATTGTTATGCTATTAGTTGCTTCAATAAGAAATTTCGTAGCAATATGAAAACTGTAAAACTGATTTTATTTTTTTTTGTACTCATACTTAAACTCCCGGCTTTCAGTCAGGATAAAACGGTTGTGTTGCAAAGAACTCCGGAGCAGGAGGCAGTGAAGCAGACTGAGAAATTACAACAAGAGCTGAGTTTAACAGCTGAGCAGGCTAAGCAGATTTATGAGATTAACCTGCGTTATGCGCGTGAACGTTTAATTTCCAGTAAACGTAGCGAAGGACTGGAGCGGGCTAAAAACAAAAATGCCGAAATACAGCAGGTGCTGAGTGCTGACCAAAACGATAAATTACAGAGTAAACGTTATGAGAGGACTTCGACTGATCGTCAGGTCATTTATAACAGTCAGCAGGTCAATTCATCAGGATTTAGGTCAACCACTAACTTCCGAACGAATCAGGCAGATTTAAATTCAAGAAATATAAATCGCCCGGTTAATTCAAATTACCAGAATGGAAACACAGCGACTCGACCGGTAAGAACGACGCTTCCGACGAGTACATTTCGGGCTACACAGAATCCGGATAACCAAAATGTAACAAGGACTTCGAACGGTAATCCGAATAGTTCTTCCGTCCGAAGATCTGATAATTCATTCAGGCAAACCGTGGCTCCTAACAGATCCCAAGCAATGCCTGCAAATGAGCCACGAAGAGAGGCTCCAACCAGAATGCAGAACACTGCTCCCACACAGTCTGCAACTCCTGCCAGACAAACGGAAACCCAATCGGGTACGAATAGACGATAATTATGTCCAATCCATATTTCAGGTTTAAACAGTTTACTGTCTTTCACGATAAGTGTGCGATGAAGGTTGGTATTGATGGGGTTTTGCTGGGTGTTTGGTCACCCATTGGAGATGCTAAGAATATATTGGATATTGGTACAGGTACGGGTTTGATAGCTTTAATGCTGGCACAGCGAAGTTCGGCGATGGTTACTGCAATAGATATAGATCAGGATGTTGTGTATCAGGCCGGAGAAAATGTGTTGAATTCTCCGTGGAAAGATAGAGTAGCGGTTCAGAGGTCTTCTTTGCAGGAGTTTACTGCTAACGAGTCTACTACCTTTGATTTGATTGTTTCCAATCCGCCTTATTTTGTGAATTCTCTGAAAAATCTGGATAAAAACAGAACTACTGCACGGCATACAGATTCACTTACACACGAAGAGCTGATAAATGATTCTCTAAAGTTGTTGAGCACAGCAGGGAGACTTTGTATTATTCTACCTGTAAATGAGGGAATGCAATGTGTGGATTTTGCGCAAAGCAAAGAATTGTTTTGTACTAAGCAGGTTAAAGTATTTCCTAAGCCGGGAGCAGTGAACAAACGGTTGTTGCTCGAATTTGGTTTTACTAAAGCAGATACTGTGGTTTCTGAGCTCGTGATTGAAACTGAAGAGCGTCATCATTACTCTACAGAATTTTCGGCACTTGCAAAAGATTTTTACCTGAAACTGTAGGATGACAGAAAAAAATATAGTAGTCTAATTCTTTTTAGAATCAAACTACTATATCCGGTTTTATGTATCTAGCAGATTAAAGCAGAGCCTCAACTTTGGCTACTAAAGCCGATTTTTGTGTTGCACCAACTTGTTTGTCTACCAATTGACCATCTTTGAAGAACAAAATAGTAGGGATATTACGAATGCCATATTCGTTAGGAGTGTCCACGTTATTATCCACGTCCATCTTGCCCACAATTACTTTTCCGTCATATTCTTTTGCCAGTTCTTCGACAACAGGACCAACCATGCGGCAAGGTCCGCACCATTCTGCCCAAAAATCGATTATTACAGGTTTTCCACTGTTAATAAATTCTTTGATGTTTTCATCTGTAAATTCTAATGCCATAATATTTAAGTTTTAAAATGTTTCTTGTAAAGTATGTATTTAAACAGTTCCTAGTCGAAATTGTTTCTTATTTTAATAGAAATATGCTTATTGAGAAAATCTATGTATTGACTAATGAACTTGAAATTCAAGTATTTCCTCGTTTTGAGCGCGTTTTAGCGCATGATATACTTTGGTGTTTATCTGTATGCGATGATGACGCGAAAAGAGCATTACCTTGTTTGGCGAAAGTTCATCCACCACCTGAATATATAGATTTACATTCCCTTTGTTCTGCAAAGTTAATTCATTTAGTTCAATTGCAAAATCCTCTGTTAGCTGTTGCAACCGGACTGTTAGCGTCAATGTGTTGATTAATTTATCTTTAATATCTGAAAAAACTTCAATTTTTTGAATTTTTAATTCCAGTTCTTTCGGAATGTCGGGATTGGAATTTTCTTGTTTTTTGAATTTGTAATCAGCTCCTCTTTCCTGAACAACGGCGGTTATAAATAAATACAGATCTTTAATCATGTATTTGCCAAACTCAATATAGTTTTTGCCAAACAGTGCAAATTCAAAGGCTCCTGCATAATCTTCCAGTGTGAAAATGCCATAAGGATTTCCGGCTTTAGAAGTTCCGTGTCGGAAATTAGTAACCATTCCACCAATCTTCAGAGCTTTCCCCTGTATGCTCGATAAATCTTTCAGATCTACAGTGGTGGCATTGCAAATATGATTGATTTCAAACTCATATTCATCCAGTGGGTGAGCTGAAAGATACATGCCTATTAAATCACGTTCTTTATTCAGTTTTTCCAAAGGAGACCACTCCGGCGCGTATGGAATTTCAGGTTTGGTAATTTCTACCGAGTCGAGCCCACCAAAAAGCGAATTTTTAGTCATTGCCAAATCGGTTTGAAACTTATTTCCGTACCGGAGAATGGATTCCAACACTTGTTCGCCTTTACTGTTTTCGATGAAAAGCTGCTCCCGATGCACGTCTGAAAAACTATCGAAAGCACCTGATAAGGCTAAACTTTCCATAGCTCGTTTGTTGCAGGCGGTGAGGTTCACACGTTCAATCAAATCGAACATGCTGTTATATTTTCCGTTGGTTTTCCGTTCATTCACGATGGCTTCCACAGCACCTTCACCAACTCCTTTAACACCACCCAGTCCGAAGCGTACATTGCCTTCGGCATTAACCGTAAAGGTCAAATCACTTTCATTTACATCAGGCCCCATTACTTGCATTCCCAAGTTTTTACACTCGTCCATGAACTTACCGACTTCGGTAATGTCATCCTTGTTGCGCGTTAAGTTGGCAGCCATAAATTCTGCCGGATAATGCGCTTTCAGGTAAGCCGTTTGATAGGCAATCCACGAATAACAGGTAGCGTGCGATTTGTTGAAAGCATATTTCGCAAATTCCGCCCAGTCGCTCCAGATTTGCTCCAGTTTGGCAATCGGTCCATATCCGTTTTTCTGGCACCCTTCCATGAATTTTACTTTCAGGTGTTCCATTTTGTCAATGAGCTTTTTACCCATTGCCTTACGTAGTTCGTCGGATTGACCACGGGTGAATCCTGCCAAATCGCGACTCAAAAGCATGACCTGTTCCTGATACACGGTGATGCCATAAGTATCTTTTAAACGCTTTTCCATGATAGGAAAAGGATATTCAATCTTCTCACGACCATGTTTACGATTGATAAATTGCGGAATGTATTGCATTGGACCCGGACGGTACAAAGCATTCATGGCGATTAAATCTTCGAATTGTGTAGGTTGGAGATTAATAAGGTGCTTTTGCATTCCGGCAGATTCAAACTGGAATGTACCCACGGTAAGACCCTTGCTGAAAAGTTCGTATGTTTTACAATCATCAATCGGAATGGCATCGATGTCAAGGTCGATACCTTTCGATTTTTTGATATTTGATAATGCTTCTTTGATGATAGACAAGGTTTTTAGTCCTAAAAAGTCCATCTTTATTAGCCCGATTTCTTCAATTACCGAGCCTTCGTATTGCGTCACCAACATTTCCTCGTTGGTTTCCTTATCAATTGCCGTACTTAGCGGAACCAAATTAGTCAAATCGTCTGCACCAATAATAACACCGCAAGCGTGAACTCCGGTTTGGCGAACAGTTCCTTCCAGCATTTCGGCATAACGCAGCGTATTCGACAAATTGAGGTCGGACGAATTGCGGGCGGTCTGCATTTCAGGAACATATTTCAGGCAGTTGGCAATGGTAATTTTGGGCGCTTTGCCATCAGACCCTTCGGGAAACTTATCAGGGATAAGTTTGGTCAACCTATCGGCTTCCGAGAGCGGTAGACGTTGAACGCGTGCGACATCCTTGATGGACGACTTGGTGGCCATGGTACCGTAGGTGATAATATGTGCCACACGCTCTTTACCATATTTCTCGGTAACCCAACGCAAAACCTGTCCACGGCCATCATCGTCGAAGTCAATATCAATATCGGGCATGGAAATACGGTCGGGGTTAAGGAAACGCTCAAACAGTAAGTCGTATTTCAACGGATCAATGTCGGTAATGCGCAGGCAATATGCCACTACCGAACCGGCTGCAGAGCCACGACCCGGTCCCACGGAAACTTTCATGCCGCGGGCAGCATTGATAAAGTCTTGCACAATGAGGAAGTAGCCGGGGAAACCCATGGTTTTCATTACGTGCAACTCGAATTCCAGTCGCTCCATTATTTCCGCATCTATATTCTCTCCGTAACGTTCTTTGGCTCCTTTCATAGCCAAAAAGCCCAGATAGTCGGCATCGAGTTTTACACGCACTACTTTGTCATAACCACCGAGGCGTTCATATCCGTCTTTAAACTCCTCCCGAAGCATTTCTTCTGTGAATCTTTCGCGGTATTGCTCTTCGGTGCCAAATTCTTCGGGAATAGGGAACACGGGCATCATGGCGCTGTGGTCGATGTCGAAAAATTCTACTTTTTCGGCTATTTCCAATGAGTTTTCAAGAGCTTCGGGTATATCGGCAAAAATCTGCCACATTTGCTCAGGCGACTTAAGCCATTCCTGTTTGGTGTAACGCATCCGGTTCGGATCGTCCAAATCCTTACCGGTGCTCAAGCATATCAATCGTTCGTGTGCTTCGCCATGTTCTTCTTCTACGAAGTGAACATCGTTGGTAGCAAGCAGTTTTGTGTTGGTTTTACGCGCCAGCTTTATCAGCTCTTCATTCTGACGCATTTGTTTTTCGTAGGTAGAGTAATCGGCGTTGGGTTTATCGGTTTTGTGACGTTGCAACTCGATGTAGAAATCGTCGCCAAACACCCGCTTGTACCACATGATTGATTTCTCGGCTTCATCCAGATTACCACTTTCCACTTTTTTGTGTATCTCACCTCCTAGGCAAGCTGAGGAAGCAATGATTCCTTCGCTGTATTTTTCCAGTATTTCATGGTCAATGCGCGGGCGGTAATACATACCTTCAATCCACGACATGGATACCAGTTTACACAGGTTATGGTAGCCTTTTTTGTTTTTGGCAAGCAATACGAGGTGATAGCCGCTGCGGTCGTCGGTGCCCTCTTTCGATAAGCGTCCACGGCGAGCCACGTAGGCTTCTACTCCAATGATGGGTTTGAATATTTTATGTTGAGCTTCTTCTATTTGTTTCAGAATGTCGGTCTTTTCGTTGTCCGACAAACCTTCTGCGTTGAGTTGTTTTTGGAGGTCTGAAATCTGGCTTTTTACCTTGCCGTTTTTCTTTTTGGTATAATTAAAAAGCTCCTTGATGCCAAACATGCTTCCATGGTCGGTTAGAGCTACGGCGTGCATTCCGCTTTTGGATGCTTTGTCCACCAAACCTGAAATGGTAGACATGCCATCCAGTACTGAATAGTGAGAGTGAACGTGAAGATGAACAAAGGAACTCATGTTAAGCGGTTGTTTATTGGTATGTTACAATTCCACAGACGAAATTGTTTTTTGGCTGCTAAAGATACTGTAATTTTTGAAAACGAATAAAATTATCACTATGAAGTTATCGACAATTTTCATAAAAGATATCAGTATATTCTTTGAAATAATTCTGAAAAAGGCAATAAATTCTTAAACAGTTACATAGCTGAACAGAAAAAAGTTACTTTTGTAGTTCATCTGATTTTATATCGGGTATTCTGAATCTGGCATCATAAAGAACATATTTGAATAAAAAGAGTTTTATAAAAATAGAAAGTAATCAAAAGATCAATTCGTGTAATGTAATATCTGAAAACAGCGTTTAAACCAATGTTGTTTTATGTAGTCTGTAATATAACATTAAAAATAAATTTGTAATAAAAGTAAATCGATTTAGGAATGTATAGAAGAATAGTTTTTGTATTGTTGTTGGTTGGGAATATGGTATTTGCTCAAGACAGACCGGGAGGAGGAAAAGATAAAAACCCCGTATTGCACGAAGTGTCCAATAAAGATGTGGTTCAGAGCATTTACCCTGATGCAGTAAAAGTGGAAAAAGTAAATGACTATTGGTATCGGATACTCAATGCCAAGAGTAAAACCATAGGTTTTGCGATGTCAAGTGTTTCGTTTTGCAAAGATGTGAAAGGATACAACGATCTGACTCCTGTAATGATTTTAGTGGATAAGAATAAGGTTGTCAAAAAAGTAGCATTGTTATCAAATTGGGAGACTCCTAAATTTGTGAGCAAGCTCGAACAGACTGGTTTTTTTGATTCGTGGGTAGGAAAAGACTTGCAGTCGGCTAAAACTGTTCAGGTAGATGCGCGTACTGGTGCCACTTATACGGCTAAGGCAGTTGCCAAAAATGTGGATTTTCTTCTGAATACGGCGGTTGCTAAACAGCCTAAGAAGTAAGATTAGGTTTTTCTGACAAAAGTGGGTAGTAAATACAAGGTTGCAGAAGGCACGCCGGAAATGAAACCTGCTTCTACATTACTGAAACCACAAACGTTTGACAAGTAAAATGTTATAACAATGAAGATGGCATAATGTGCTAATTTTATACTCACTCGACTGAGTTGGTAAGACAGAACTTTATATGTAAAATGAAATTAAATCATTTTGGGCAACTCTTTGATGGTATTCACCCTGTTGGATGTGTAGTGCAGTTTGGTAAGCATTTCATTTATTTTATCCTGATAATCTATCAAGTAATCGGGATGCAATTTTTTTGAAACAAGATTGATTAATCGTTTTAGCAGCAATCCTACTTTGTAGTCATACCCGGAAATCCGCGCTCCAAATGCCCGTGGATGGTTCTCAAACTGCAATTCCAGCACATAAAGAACCAGGTCGGCTTCCAGTTTTTTGCTTTTAGTTTCTATGGTATATTCATTAATCCGTTTTACGCAAGCATTTAATTTCTTGACAGTTTGCTTTAGTTCCGTACTTCCTTTGTATTCTTTTTGGCAAAGTCTGTCTATATCTTCTTTCGCTTCGTCAAAGAGAGTTTGTTCGCCACCCTCCTTGTCTAAAAAGTTTACCAACAGAAATTCGTAATTGTAGCGTTTCCCGGCAAGTTTAAGCACCATTTCGGCTAATTCCTTTTTAGAAAGTTGTGCAAGTTGTTCTTTGAGAATGGCTTTGTTGAGTGGCATGGCTGATTCTATTGGTTATAGATACAAAGATAGGAAAAGCAGGTGAAACTCATTCTGTCTGTGGGAAATATCAACATGTTCCAATAAACCACGATGTTAAGTTTCTGGTAACCTGATAAAAGTTTTACCTTTTAATGAATAGTGTTATAAAAAAATGAGTAATTTTGAGTGATAAAAATTGAACAATCATATTACTGTATATTAAATAGTTACAGTTGTATGATATTATTAAAATTATTATATGAAACGAATTCTGCTTTTATTCTGTGTTTTCTTAATTACAGGTCAAATGATTGGTCAAAACGCCACTGATATGAGTTCATTAGCTGTAAGTAAGCCTTTTGGTGTAGATAGTACAAAAATAAAGTCTGAATTGCTGGCTAAAAAGCACAGTAAACATAAGAAGTTTATTCAAGTAACCGATACTCTTTCTAAAAGTGATTATTTGATGAGTATTGATCGTGTGAACGATAATTTGAATGATATTCGGGACAGCATTAAATTGGGTCCGGAGTTGGTACAAACTAAACGACATATAGATGAGATTTCGAGCAATATCAGTACAATCAGACAAAATTTTAAAGACAAGCGTTCCACACTGAATATGAAGAACCTATATCTTTATCAAAGTTTTGTGTCGCAACTTGACGAAGAAAATGACCGCATCATTTCAAGTCTTAATGGGATGTACAGGCGTGTTTCTCATTCGAAAATCAGAATCAAAAAAGTTCTGACGGATTCAATTTTCAAAAAGATATATGCCGATAGTTTGCTTCGCAATGCATTTGATAGTAAACTCGAGCGATTAGAGCGTAAATGGTCGAGAACCGACAGCACAACGAGAGCCAATATGGATAGTCTGAACCAGCTCAAGATAAAAGCTGCCGAAAGTTCTATTGACTTAACTAACACCTTGAGTATGCTTAATAATAGGCTTGATAAAGTTGATCAACATGTTTTTAGTCAGGAGATTAATTGTTTGTGGCAGGTAGACTCGTTAAAGACGAATTCATCAAAAAGTTCAGGAATAGTATTGGGCAGTGAACGTAAGGCTATTAGCTATTACTTTCAACAAACAGCCGGGCAGCGGGTGCTTATTTTGATATTGGGGCTTTTGCTTTTCTTTTGGTTATATTTGAAGAGAAAAAGACTGAAAACAATTAAGCAAATGCATGAAAAATACTCTTTTCTGGAGTTGAAATATATGAACAGCATGCCGATATTGTCGTTACTGGTAATTATACTCAGTTTAATGCCATTGCTAGATGCATATGCTCCAACTTCATACGTTGCAATAGAATATAGTATTCTGCTGATAATAACTACCGTATTGTTTTTTAGAAACCCCCAATATCAGTATCGTTATTTATGGTTGTCATTTGTCGTCTTGTTTGTACTGAATGTATTTACCTATTTGTTGTCAGAACCTACATTTCTTATCAGATTGTGGCTGATTGGAATTCACCTAGCAATTATTGTTGTAATCGCTAAATTCATTAAAAATATTGACAAGCAGTTACCTTATGCAAAGTGGCTAATAGTAGTAGCTTACGTTGGAATAGTTCTTACTGTATTGGCAGTTGTTATGAATGTTTTTGGTCGTATCTCACTTTCCTGGTTTTTTGGAATTGCCGGTGTTTTTGCTTTGACCCAAGCAATCGTTCTTACAGTGTTTATAGATGCAGTCCTTGAAGTTGTTTTATTGCAACTAGTAGATAGCCGACTGAAAAAAGGAATCGAAAAGCCATTTGATATTTCCCTTATAACCAACAAAATGAAAGTTCCACTTTTAATTGTTGCAGGTATTTTCTGGGTTATAATGCTAGCTTCAAATCTGAATGTATATCATAGTTTGAGTATTTCGGTAGTTGATGCTTTAACTCAGGTACGAACTATTGGAAGCGTGTCCTTTAAGTTGACAAGCGTACTTCTTTTTATTGCAATTATTTGGGTTGCACACATGTTACAGCGCTTAATAAGTTTCTTGTTTGGCGAAATAGGGCTGGAATCGGAGGATATAAACACAGCTACAAAAGCGCAGCATTCGCGATTGCTTATTACCCGCTTATTGGTTTTAATTGGAGGTTATCTCTTGGCAATTGCTGCTTCAGGGTTGCCTATTGATAAACTGACATTTTTACTTGGTGCTTTGGGTGTGGGTATCGGTATGGGCTTGCAGAACATTGTCAATAACTTTGTTTCCGGGATTATACTTATTTTTGATGGATCACTTCAAATTGGTGACGAAATTGAGATAAACGGACAGGCAGGAAAAGTCAAAGAAATTGGTTTAAGAACCAGTACGCTGAGTACTTCTGAAGGAGCCGATGTTATTATTCCCAACGGGAATATCTTATCTCAAAATATAGTGAACTGGACTTTTACAAATGACCAGAAACGTGTGAATATAGAATTTTCAGTGTTTGGACAAGAGCTTGATGCTAATGTTATTAATGAAATAATCAATACTACAATCAAAGATGTGCCCAATGTTGTTGCTCGTAGAAAACCTGTTATTTTATATACCAAAGTAACACATAGAAGTTGTACGCTCACTGTGCGTTTTTGGAGTACAATTGGTGTTGCCGATCAGGTAAAAAGTGCAGTTTTACTGGATTTAAATCGTGCATTTTCCGGGAATAATATTGGTTTTAGATAAGTACTATTTAAAATTTGGGTTTATCTGTCAATATCACGGGATGGAGCTGTCGGGCAAGCTAATAAAAAGTGAAAATTAGATACCCAGAAATTCATTATTTGTCCGTATCTTTGCGTCCCGTTTCAGGTTATTGGTTTATAAGTTAACTGGTTGGTTGTTGTAAAAAGCAAACCAAAGAACCAATAAACCTATTAATCAATCAACAAGCTGACCATTCAACCAATCAATAGATTATTTACATGACTAATTTTAAACGTACTACTGTAACTTCTGCATTACCTTATGCCAATGGCCCTGTTCATATCGGACATTTGGCGGGTGTATATGTTCCTGCCGATATTTATGTCCGCTATCTCCGCCTGAAAGGCGAAGAGGTGCTTTTTGTAGGAGGCTCAGATGAGCACGGTGTACCCATTACCATCAAAGCTAAAAAAGAGGGAGTAACTCCGCAGGATATTGTGGATCGTTACCACGGAATTATAAAAAAATCGTTTGAAGATTTTGGTATCTCGTTTGATATTTACTCGCGCACCACTTCTAAAACTCATAAAGAACTAGCTTCTGAAATTTTTAAAACTATCAACGATAAAGATGGTTTTGTAATTCAAACGAGCGAGCAGTATTACGACGAAACAGCTCAGCAATTTCTGGCTGATCGATATATTACCGGTAAATGTCCGCATTGCGGCAACGAAAATGCGTATGGTGATCAGTGTGAAGCCTGTGGAACCTCGTTGAATCCAACCGATTTAATCAATCCCAAATCGGCTATCAGTGGTTCGGCACCTGTGATGCGCGAAACCAAACACTGGTACCTACCGCTTGATCAACACGAAGCCTGGCTCCGTCAGTGGATTCTGGAAGACCACAAAGAATGGAAACCAAACGTGTACGGACAATGCAAAAGCTGGCTCGATATGGGCTTGCAACCACGTGCTGTAAGTCGCGACCTCGATTGGGGAATTCCCGTACCTGTGGAAGGAGCCGAGGGTAAAGTGCTGTATGTGTGGTTTGATGCGCCGATTGGTTATATCTCTAATACAAAAGAACTTTTGCCAGATAGCTGGGAAAAATGGTGGAAAGACCCAGAAACACGTTTGCTTCATTTTATCGGAAAAGATAATATTGTATTTCACTGTATTGTATTCCCAGCTATGTTGAAAGCCGAGGGTTCGTATATTTTGCCCGATAATGTTCCTGCTAACGAATTTCTGAACCTCGAAGGTGATAAGATTTCTACTTCGCGTAACTGGGCAGTTTGGTTGCATGAATATCTGGAAGAATTTCCAGGAAAGCAGGATGTGTTGCGCTACGTACTCACTGCCAATGCTCCCGAAACCAAAGACAACGATTTTACCTGGAAAGATTTTCAGGCGCGCAATAACAACGAGTTGGTGGCTATTTTCGGCAATTTTATCAACCGTGCGTTGGTGCTAACGCAAAAATACTACGATGGCAAAGTGCCTGCTTTGGGCGAACTAATCGACTACGATAAACAAACGCTCGACGAATTTGTGAATGTAAAAGCCGATGTGGAAAAGCTGCTCAATAACTTTCGCTTCCGCGATGCGCAAAAAGAAGCTATGAATCTGGCTCGTATTGGGAACAAATACCTGGCCGACACAGAGCCTTGGAAAGTGGCCAAAACAGATATGGATCGGGTATCCACCATTATGCATCTAAGTTTGCAGATAGCTGCTAATCTGGCTATTGCTTTTGAGCCGTTCTTGCCGTTTACGTCCGAAAAACTGCGAACCATGTTGAATCTTTCTACTTTTGACTGGAAAGAACTAGGTCGCATTGATTTGTTGAAAGCCGGCGATCAGTTGGGAACTCCCGAACTGTTGTTTGAAAAAATTGAAGACGAAACCATAGCCGCTCAGGTTCAAAAACTGCTCGATACCAAAAAAGCTAACGAGGCTGCGGCTTATAAACCCAATGAAGTGAAACAAAACGTGGCGTTCGACGATTTCATGAAAATGGACATTCGTGTGGCTACCGTGCTCGATTGCCAAAAAGTACCTAAAGCCGACAAGCTGCTTCAGTTTAAATTAGACGATGGCGTGGGCGAACGCACGATTCTTTCTGGTATTGCCGCTTCGTACTCCAATCCAGAGGAACTGATTGGTACACAGGTTTGCTTTATAGCTAATTTCGAGCCCCGCAAACTCCGTGGAGTGATGAGTGAAGGCATGATTCTTTCGGCCGAAAATGCCGATGGTAAGCTGGTGCTGATACGACCTTCCGTAGCTGTGACGAATGGGGTGGAGGTAAAATAAGGAACAAAATATAATAATTGAAAATCGTTCAATTGGTTTAGAGCTGATTGGACGATTCTTATTATGACAATCAGGCTATTGTCATTTTGAATTTATTTTGTCATCTAAATTGCAATTATTGAAAGCTAATTGGCTAATACTTTGTCAATATGATTTATAATATTTGATATTAATAGATATTTGATTATATTTGTGCTGTAATTAATTATTTAATCAATAAACGTATATGTCTAAACAGAGTGTAGAAGATCTGCTTGCAAAGGGAAGCAGTGATAAGGAATTTAGAGTGAAGTATGATAATGTAATGTCGAAAGAGAAATTTGTTGAGTTGGCCATAGCTGATGGTTATGATTTCACTATTGAAGAGTTATCTCAGGTCATTCGTGAAAATGGCGACCAATTCGAAAATTACGGAAATCCACCCAAACGCAGTATTTGGGGGTAAAGTGAGGTCTATTAATGTCGTCTGAAGTATTTTTAGACTCGTAACAGTATCTCTTTACTGATTTAAAAGAAACATTTGTGCAGCATTGTACGATTAAATTCGTTCAATGCTGCTTTTTTATTTTGTTGATTTATAGCATAATAAATTAATTTTTGAAATAAATTTTCAAAAAAGTTTGTTTTTTGTTTTGTAAATTAAAAAATTGTCCGTTATTTTGTGGCATAGAAACATAGGTCACTAAACTATTATGCCATGATCAACATTAAAAACTTATCATTTCATTACAAAAAGAAGTCGCCGCTGTTCAACGATTTTTCGTTGGAGGTAGAAAGCGGACGCATTGTTGGGCTGCTCGGTAAAAACGGAGCAGGCAAATCGACCCTGCTGCATTTAATCTCGGGATTAATTCAGCCTAAAAGTGGAAAAATCAAAGTAAACGGCTTTGTTCCGTTCGAGCGCAATCCAAATTATTTGGCAGACATCTATATGGTTCCCGAAGAATTTGCGTTTCCGTCCATCAGTATTTCCACTTACGTGAAAGCGTTTAGCCCGCTGTATCCAAACTTCGATCATCACAAGCTGTATGACATTTTCTCAGAATTTGAGCTGCAGCCTTCCTCAAGCCTGAACAAGCTTTCGCACGGGCAGCGTAAAAAATTCCTGATAGCGTTTGCTCTTTCCACCAATTGTAAAATGTTGGTATTCGATGAGCCTACTAACGGGCTCGATATTCCTTCCAAAAGCCAGTTTCGTAAAATTCTGGTAAGTTCGGTTACCGAAGAGCAACTGGTCATCATTTCCACCCATCAGGTGAAAGACATCGACACGGTGATTGACAAAGTGGTAGTGATAGAGAATGGAAGTATTATTTACCAGGAGAATATTGATGAAATAACTCAGAAATTGTATTTCGATCTGGTTCCATCACTTACCGGAGTAGAAGACGTACTTTATCATGAGCAATGCCCGTTGGGCCAGAAAATTATAGTTCCGGCAACAGGCGGCAATGAGTCAAGCATCGATTTAGAACTTTTATTTAATGCGGTTATCAACAAAACAATCTAATCCCTGAAAAATATGAATTCAAATAAATTTTTTAGTGTCAGCAGGTTTTACCAGCTACTTCGTAACGATATTTTACTCAATCATAAGAAATACCTGCTCACCATTGTGGGTGCGTTTATTATGGGGTTTATATTTATCCGTATGCAAATGCCAAATTACATGTATACTGATACTACCTCCTTTAAATATAACTCTTCAAGCTATATGAGTCTTTTTATTATGTGTCTTGTGGGACTTGGAGCATTTGTAGGTTCAGGGTTTTCAGAGCTAAGCTCAAAAATTAAAACGAGCAACTATTTGCTTATGCCGGCATCTACATTTGAGAAATTTCTTAGCCAGTTTGTTCTCAGAGCTTTAGCCGGATCAGTAATATTCTTGGTTATTTTTTGGATCGATGCTCACTTAGCACGTATAGCAGCACTTAGACATATGGAATACTCGAATGGACAATTGGCAGGACCTGAAAAATACAGCTATATAGAAAAATTCCATTATTCCATGCTGTTGATTAAAAGTAGATATCCAGTTGTTACAAATTGGAGACTGTTTGAGGGAATTGGTGTGATCCTGATAATCTTTTCATCGGGTATGTTTTTATTTTCAGTAAAGATATTCTTTCGGAAATTAGGGTTAATAAAAACCGGGATTTCACTTGTTGCCGCAATATTTTTGATAGTGGTTTTAGCAGTAGGCGTTTCTTACCTTTTCTATCCTGAAACAAAAGGTTTCAATACGGCTAATATTAATTATTTCTTATCCAATGGTTATACAAATAATGATATATTTCTTTATTCTATTGCTTATTTGGCACCTTTATTTTTACTTCCGCTGGGTTATTTTAAACTTAAAGAGAAACAACTATGAGTATAGATTTTAAATCGACCAAAGGTATTTTTCAGCAAATAGCTGATAACCTTTGTCACCAGATACTGGAAGGCAAGCTCAGCCCCGGCGAACGTGTACCTTCGGTGCGCGATCTGGCGGTGGAGTTTGAAGTGAACCGAAATACGTTGTTGCGGACGTATGCTATACTGCAGGATGCAGGTGTGATTGACAATAAACGGGGGATTGGATTTTTTGTATCGGAGGATGCATTGGATCGTATACTTAAAACCAAAAGAGAAGCATTTTTCAAGAATGAATTACCCGAATTTATTCAAAAAATTAAAGTGCTGAGACTTACAAATAATGATTTAACTGACTTACTAACGGCTATACAAGAAAATGAAAACAAGTAACATAATTATAACCGCTTTTGCTATCCTTATCGTAGGAGCAGTATTCTTTTTATTTGCCGACTCAAAAAAGCACAAGGAAGAAGAAAAAAATATGATTAGCTATAAAGAATATATTTTACCAAGTTTCAAGGTAATTGTTGCCGAAGCTGGTTCGGATATTCATGTTGATCGTTCGGACAGCAATGTAATGAGGATAGAATACGTAAAGGGAATAAAAACACCCAGGAAATTATATGAGGTCACTCATGATACCTTGCGCGTTTATTGCGGACTCAGAATGTTTATAAAATGTAAACAAATTTCTCAAATCGTTGGGAAAAACCATTTGTGGATAAATGTTAGTCATTTTGAACCGGACTCATTAACCGTTAAACTAAACGGAGGTAGATTTATTTATAATAATGATGGTGCAAAAAAATATACGGTTAATCAAAAAAAATACAATATAACTATCATTGCAATTGGAAGTGCATTCGTGGAACTAAATAACTCCAAATTTGGGAATCTCACTATAAAATCAAACAATGCTTTTGTAAATAATTATTGCGAGACTAAACACCTTAATGCCAGACTTACCCATAAAGCTAGACTTTATAGTAAGGATAAAACTGGAGTCGTTGCTATTGACAAGGACACAACCAGTAGCGTTTTCATTGACGATAACAATTATTCTGCAAATAGATAAGATTTCGCCTCATTTATGCAATGCCTAAATGAGGCGAAAATGTGTTTGCTTTTATTTCTCTAGTCTGTTAATGGTTTATTTAGTTGCGCGCCCATACAAGGGAAAACTGGTGGACTGTATAATTGTTTCACTAATCATTGGGTTAACTGTTTTTGCAATATAAATAAAAGATAGTTAATAATATATAACTAATTTATTAGTTAAATAGATATTTATTTCCTTTGCTTAAAATTTAATTCATTGAGAACCTCATCTCAAAGGAGATATCCAAAATAAAATACTTAAATCATTTAGTTTATGAAATTAAAATCACTACTACTATTTATTCTGTTTGTATCATTTAATCTTCATGCTCAAAACAAGTCTACTAATTATCAAATCTCAGGGCAAGTTATTGAGGCTATTACAGGAAAAGACATACCTTATGTTACGGTGACAATACAGAATGATAGCGCCAAAACAATTAAAAAAATCAGTTCTGATGCTTCGGGAAAATTCACTTTCACAGTAGCAGAAAAGAAGACATACTCACTTATTTTTACCTCTATCGGCTATTCGGAAGTCACTAAAAAAATCAATGTGACAGATACCAAAACAGATTTGAATAAGATAAAAATGGACGAAGGCGTTGCCCTCAAAGAGGTATCGGTGAGTGTACAGAGACCATTGGTTAAGGTTGATGCTGATAAGATAACCTACAATGTAGAGTCAGATCCGGATTCGCATACCTCCAATGCGCTGGATATGTTGAGAAAAGTTCCTCTTGTTACAGTCAATTCTGAAGATGAAGTGACACTTAACGGACAATCAAACTTTAAGGTGTTGATTAACGGAAAGAGTTCATCTATGATGTCCAATAATTTTAAAGATATCATTAAGACAATTCCGGCAAACAGTATAAAAGATATAGAGGTGATAACCAATCCATCTTCTAAATATGATGCTGAAGGTGTAGGGGGTATTATTAATATTATTACAACAAAAAAGAGCATTGCCGGATACAATGGGAGTGTGACGGCTGGAGCAGATTCTCGTGGGGGATTAAACGGGAGCTTGTATCTGGCTGCAAAAGTCAACAAGTTTGGATTCTCTGTCAGATATTCGGACTCTGAATCTAAAAATGCACCAAATTCAAATACTTCTGAAAGAAAAAATTATCTGAGCGATACTTACAGAACAACTAATTCGACAGGATCATCAAAATCTTCTGGAAATTCATCTAATTTCTCCGGAGAGCTAAGTTATGAAATTGACTCGTTAAATTTGATAAGCTCTTCATTTTGGGGCTATGGATATACTTCGCGAAATAATTCACTGGGCTATACCAATACACTTGATATAAACAATGTCAGATCGCAATATTACGAAAGTCTGAGTAATGGAAAATATACCTATAATACGCTGTCGGGCAATATTGATTATCAGAAAACCTATAAAAAGCCAGATAAAACTTTCACACTGTCTTACAAATTAGACAATTCTCCCAATACATCTAATTATGAAACAGAAGTAACAAATACACTTAATTTTAGTCCTTATTCACAACGCTCAGTTAGAGATGCGCTATCGAGGGAGCAAACACTTCAGGTCGATTATTACGATCCGCTGTCTGCAAACCACCAGCTTGAATGCGGGGTGAAGGTAATTTACCGCGAAAACGACAGTAATTCTGATACGTACGGGCTTAATACAACAACCAATTTGTGGGAGTATAGTCAAACAAAAAGTAATGATATGGACTACAATCAATATATTCTTGGTGCTTATGCTGGCTATGTGTTTAAATTAAAAACTCTTACTGTAAAAGGGGGACTTCGGGCGGAATATACCTGGAATAATGCAACATCTAAATCAGATTCAGTAATTAAATTTAGTAATAAGTTACAGAACGTGGTTCCATATATTACTTTTAATTATCAGGTTAAGCCGGGGCGCACGGTGAGAGCTTCTTATACACAGCGACTTTATCGTCCGGGTATCTATTATTTAAATCCATACGTTGACACTTCTACTCCTCAATACATTTCTTATGGGAATCCTCATTTGAAGTCAGAGGTTTCTCATTCATTTGAATTAGGATATAGCACTTTCACACAAAAATTCAATTTGAGTCTGACAGGAAGAGGTTCTTTTACAAATAATTCCATAGAGAGTATATCTACAGTTAATGCAAGTGATGTTAGAACTACAACCTATGAGAACATTGGTACTAACCTGAATGTAGGATTAAATCTTTATTGCTCGTATCGTCCGAATGAAAAATTCAACATTTACTGTAATGGGAGTGGATCGTATGTCAAGATGGAGGCAAATAATGGAACTTCATTGTCCAATAAAGGATATACGTATTATGGATCTTTTGGTGCCAGAGCAGTATTATGGAAAGATAACTCAATCTCCATTAATGGCAATGTCTCATCTCCGTCCATCATGCTGCAGGGTAAATCTTCGGTGTACTTTTATAATGGTGCAAGTATATCCCAAATGTTTCTTAAAAGAAAGCTAACATTGAGCCTCTCGGTAACCAATCCGTTTAAAAGATTCATGACACAATCCTATACAATGATAGATCAGAATTCTATGCAAAATTATGAATATAAATATGAGACAAGAAACGCAAGAATTAGTCTGAGTTATAATTTTGGAAAAACTAATATGGAAGTTAAGAAAGCAAGACGCGGAATATCAAACGACGATGTGAAAAGTGGAGGATCAAGCAATTAATTATAAGAGATTATTTCTATCTTTGTCCTGTTGACAAAACGCTTCTAAGTTGTCAGTCAATCTTTAAAGGTGAGAATATGAATATTGAAGAACTACGTGATTATTGCCTGAGTCTGAAAGGTGCAACTGAACATTTTCCCTTCGACGAATTTTCGTTGGTGCTCAAAGTACAGGGGAAAATGTTCGGGTTGATACCGCTGGACAATACCGAACCACAAATTGCACTTAAATGTGATCCAGAACGAGCTATACAGCTTCGTGAAGAATATGAAGCAATTACTGCCGCTTATCACTTCAACAAGAAACATTGGAACTCTGTGCGTATTGACTCGTCTATTTCGCAGTTGTTGCTACTAGAGCTGATACAGCATTCTTATGACCTAGTAGTGGCAGGGTTGCCCAAAAAACTACGTGAAGAATTAGCTTAGAAATTCAGTCTTATTGACAGGTAATAATTATATCTGTTTCTCAGGTTTATTCTATTTAATTGATATTAGCTACGATATGATCCCGATTGAAATCTTAAATATTCTCAATTTGTCTACGGATTCCAGCCATAACATACAAAATACTCCAAAATCTATCCAATTAAAGTTTTTTTTTAGGCGTCGGTTGTTTAGCACTCGTAAATAATATGTAAATTTGCAAGCAATTTTTTAATTGTGCATAACTGCTGTCAATCATATTTTAGAAACTAATAGAACGTCAATAATAAATTTATGAAAAAAATAATTCTTTCGCTTCTTTTACTTTTAAGCATTGCCCCTCTGAAAATGATGGCCCAAAAAAACGTTGTTGACGAAGTAGTTTGGATTATTGGCGATGAAGCTATTTTAAAATCAGAAGTTGAAGATCAACGTTTACGAGCTCAGATAGATAACACCCCGATAGATGGAGATCCGTATTGCGTAATACCAGAGCAGATAGCTATTCAGAAACTGTTTTTGCATCAAGCCGTACTCGACAGTATTACTGTAAATGAATCATCAGTAATGAATCAGGTAGAAAAGCAATTAAATTATTACGAATCTCAGATTGGATCCAAAGAAAAAGTAGAAGAATACTTCAAAATGACTACTAAAGAACTTCGTGAACAGTTGCGTGAAATCACCCGTAACCAACAAATTATACAGGACATGCAACATAAATTGGTCGGGGATATTAAATCAACCCCTTCTGATGTTCGTCGTTTTATGAAAGACCTGCCTGCCGACAGTATACCTACTGTACCTGCCGAAGTAGAGCTGCAGATAGTAAGTTTTGAGCCTCCGGTGCCGGTTACTGAAACCAATAGAATAAAGGAAAGACTACGCGACTTTACGGAACGAGTAAATAGTGGTTCATCGGATTTCTCTGTATTAGCTCGGTTATACTCGGAAGATACAGAAAGTGCAAAGCGCGGCGGTGAACTTGGATTTATGGGAAGAGGTCAGTTAGTCCCTGAATTTTCAGCCGTTGCGTTTAATTTGCTTGATCCCAAAAAAGTTTCAAGAGTTGTACAAACTGAATTTGGTTTTCATATTATTCAACTAATAGAAAAACGTGGTGACCGAATAAATTGTCGTCATATTCTCCTAAAACCACGGATTGCTGCAGAAGATAGAGAAAAAGCAGTTCATGTGCTGGATTCAATTGCCAATCAGATTCGCGAAGACAAAATTACTTTCGAAAAGGCCGTATTGAATTTCTCCATGGATAAAAACACCGCTATGAATGCAGGGTTGATGTTAAACGAAAAATCAGGAACTTCGAAGTTTGAATATCAAGACTTACCACCGGAAGTAGCCAAAAAGGTTTATGATATGAATGTCGGTGAAGTATCCAAACCGTTTGCAATGATTGATAAATCAACCAATAAAGAAGTAGTTGCGGTAGTAAAGCTCAAGTCTAAAGTTGATGTTCATAAAGCCAACCTGACTGATGATTATCAAATGCTGAAAAACTTCTACGAATCAAAGAAAAAGCAAGAATTCATAAGTACCTGGATAGCCAAAAAACAAAAAGAAACTTACATAAGCATTGATCCTGCATGGCAAAATTGTAAATTTCAATATCCGGGTTGGATAAAGAAATAAGAATATAACAATTAAGTAGTTACGAGTATTTAGTTACGAGTTACAAGTCTTATTCTCTGAATGTTATTTCAGAATAGCATATACGTAATTATTTTTTATTACTTATATTTCATAATCATTTGTCAATTAAGATTTCATTGAAGTATCTTCTTAACAAACGTATCATAAACCACAGGCACATCGCAATTTTCGGTGTGCTGTGTTTGTTTATTGCCGTAATTCACGGTCAGCAGATTCGCCCCAAACAGCTTCGTAAGGAAATAATGCAAAACCAAATACCTGCGAAGCCACTCAAAAAGGTTAGCCGACAAAAATCGATACAGCAAGCTCAAAAACCATTGGTGCCGATGGTAAATCCGTTGAGCAACAAAAGGGCGACATTGGTTTATCTCGAAAACTCAGAAACAATAACTTACGATGATGTTCTCAATCCTAATGTACAGGTGTTGAAGGGTAACATCAGGTTCCGGCATGACAATGCCCTGATGTATTGCGACAGTGCTTACTTTTTTGAAAAGAACAACTCTATGAATGCATACGGCAATGTGCGCCTTGTGCAGGGTGATACACTTTTTGTTTATGGCGATGTGTTGTATTATGATGGTAACACGAAACTTGCAAGGTTGAGGCATAACGTGAGGATGGTGAACCGAAAAACCACGCTTGTAACCGATAGTTTGAACTACGACCGGATGGCTAATCTGGCATATTATTATACCGGCGGTCAGATATCTGATCCCCTCAACGTCCTGAATTCGGTATGGGGCGAGTACTCTCCCTCGACTAACGATGCAGTTTTCAGGAATAAGGTGAAACTGAAAAATAAGAATTTTGTACTAAGTGCTGATACGCTGAAATATAATACCAAAAGCAGTATTGCCAATATTGTTGGTCCGACGCACATTCTTTACAACGAGGAAACAAACATTTATAGTAATCGTGGCTGGTACAATACAGCTACAGAGAGATCGATGCTGTTGAATCGCTCAAGAGTAATCCACAAAGATGGTAAAACACTTGTAGCCGATACGATCTTCTACGATAAGAAACAAAATTATGGTGAAGGTTTTAAAAAAGTGGTGATGACGGATTCCATTCAGAAATCGACGCTGTATGGCGAATACTGCTACTACAGCGATAAAACGAAGAATGGACTGGCTACGGATTCGGCTTTGCTGGTGGACTGGTCAAGCAAAGATACCATGTCAGTTCATGCCGACACGCTTTTTACCTCGAAGGATTCAATATACAATGTTGTAAAAGGCTATTATCATGTTCGGTTTTTTAGGAACGATGTTCAGGGACTGGCCGATTCGATCGCCTATTCGTCTCGCGATTCGATAATGAATCTGCACGGTGAACCGGTACTTTGGGCTGAAAATAATCAGTTGTCAGGTGACTTCATTCAGGCTTTTACCAAGAACAAAAAGATTAACAAGGTTTTTATTCAACAACAGGCGGTAGCCATTCAGCATGAAGATTCGGTGTATTACAACCAGCTTTCGGGCAAAGAAATAATTGCCTATGTTGATAGTGGACAATTGAAAAAAGTAAATGTAAATGGTAATGCTGAAACGATTTACTATCCTCGGGATGACAAGGACTCCACACTGGTGGGTATGAATAAGACTCAAAGTAGTTTCGTGGCGATGTACCTGAAAAACAAAAAAATAGACAAGGTCGTTCTTACATCAGCCAGTACCGGTACGATGGATCCTTTGTTAGGCCTTAATACATCTGATATTTATCTGAAAAACTTTTTCTGGATTGAAGATCAACGCCCTAAAAAGGTAAAAGATTTGTTTTCGATTTTCCCAAAAACCAAGCGTTTTAAACCGGCTACCGATAAGAAATCTGCTTCCGTGAAGCCCAAGTAGAGAACGGGAAATTGTTTTCAAAATACGTAACTCAAATAGAAAGAGTCCGAAAAGTAACTAAACTTTCCGGACTCTTTCTATTTGAAAATTATAAGCTAGAAAATCAGAACAACGTCATTTGTCCGGTCAGATCGTCAATTATGCGTTGCTGATCTATCACATCATCATTGCTAGTTTTGGTCTCAGGTTTCGCAGGCTTTTCCTTTTTAGGTGGCTTAGTTTGTGTTACCGTCAATTCCGGCTCATCGGAGTATTCCGCAAGCTCTTTATCTTCAACTACTGCTGTTATTTCATCGTTTTCAGTTTCATTTTCCGTAGAATATGTGTCATCAGTTCCTTCAGTATTTTCTTCGTTCTCTTCGTTATTACTGTTGGCTTCTTTAACCGGTGCAAAACGAATAGGATCTAATTCGTTGATAGTATCCACTTCGAAAGTAGTGAGACGTTTCCCTTTGGCTTTATAGCTTTTTACGCCAATAAACTCTTCGCCATCAATTACCAATGCTTCGCGAAAAGCATCGTTGCCTCCAAATACAACTTCAAAACGCGGAAAATCTGCGTCGGTCATCAGCATTAACCGCGATTCTGGATTATCTCCCAGAAAGTTTTGAGGCTTTGTTGTCGACTCCAGTTGGAAGCGTTTTAAATAGTAATACTTTTGTTCTGCATCATACAATGCCACCGACCATACTTTATTAGCATCGAATTTTTCAATAACAAGAATGTCCTTTTCGTAGTGATTGCTCAAATCGAAATTGCTGGTATAAAAAGTTCCCTTACTGGATACAACTAGAATAGAGTCTTCGCTAAGGAATTCACCTAAATATTCTCCCCTGTTATCGTAGTTCAGGCGTAGTACATCCCGGTCGAACCAAACCTGACGACCACCCAGCGTAGAACCTCCCTTCTGTTTCAACGTTATTTTCTGAATATCGTTTTTGGTCAGAATGTTTCCCATCGATTGTCGGCCCTTGATAGCAATTTCGCAAAAATCTTTTTCAAAAACGAGTTTGAATAAGCGGGCACGGGGTTTTAGCGTCACGCGTATTACTTCGGCTTCGGCATTGGGGTTCGAAGTAAAGTAAATGACCTTGGAACCGGCAGTTCCCTGAGTGACATCATAATCTTTATCACGTGTAATTCCGTTTACTGCAAAGCGTTTTATGTAATAAGGGCCCGTTTTCCCATCCCGATACACAGCATTATAAATAGTTCTTTTGTCATTTTTCTTGAACACATCCAAATGCAATATATTTTTGCCGATAAAGATTTTATCAGCTACTTTTACGATTTTATATTTCCCGTCTTTAAAGAAAATAATAATGTCATCGATGTCCGAGCAGTTACACACGAATTCGTCTTTACGCAGCGAAGTACCAATAAATCCTTCGTCGTAGTTGACATATAGTTTTTCGTTTGCTTCCACCACTTTAGATGCCACGATGGTTTCAAAGTTTCGTATTTCTGTCAGACGAGGATGATCTTTTCCATATTTGGCTTTCAATCCCTCGTACCATGAAATGGTATAGTCCACCAAATGAGCCAGATGGTGATCAATTTCATCAATTTTTTTCTGTATGGATATCAATGTTTCGTTCGCTTTGTCGGAGTCAAACTTGGTGATACGCATCATTTTTATTTCGAGAAGTTTGATAAAGTCTTCCCGTACAATTTCCCTGATGAAATCTTTTTTGAAAGGATCCAGTCTTTTATCGATATGTACAATAACCTCATCTTGCGATGTGCTGTCTTCGAACCCTTTATCTTTATATATACGGTTTTCGATAAATATTTTTTCGAGCGAAGTAAAGAAAAGTTGTTCCTGTAGTTCCGCTTTCTGTATTTCGAGTTCGGCTTGCAGCAAATCCATTGTATGCTGGCTACTGATGCGAAGCATTTCGCTCACGCCGCAAAACCGTGGTTTATTGTCGTGAATAACGCAGCAGTTAGGCGAAATACTCAGCTCACAATCGGTAAATGCATAAAGTGCATCAATCGTTTTGTCGGATGATGAGCCGGGTAGTAAGTGCACTAAAATTTCAACATTCGCCGATGTATTATCGTCAACTTTGCGAATTTTTATTTTGCCTTTATCGCTGGCTTTTATTATTGATTCTATCAGCTTGGACGTGTTAGTACCAAATGGAATCTCGGTTATTGCCAGTGTTTTATTGTCTATCTTTCCTATTTTAGCCCGAATCTTTACGGCACCTCCACGCTCGCCATCGTTATAGCGACTTACGTCAATGGAACCTCCTGTTTGAAAATCGGGGTAAAGAATAAAATCTTCACCTTTCAGGTTGGCCACGCATGCGTCCAGCAGTTCGTTGAAATTGTGGGGCAGGATTTTTGAATTCAGACCAACAGCAATACCCTCAACACCTTGTGCCAGCAATAGCGGAAATTTTACGGGCAATGCAACCGGTTCTTTATTTCTTCCATCGTAGGAAGATTTCCATTCGGTGGTTTTTGGATTGAAAACGGTTTCGAGGGCAAATTTGGATAGGCGGGCCTCAATATAACGGGGCGCGGCAGCACCATCACCCGTAAGGATATTTCCCCAGTTTCCCTGGCAATCTATAAGCAGGTCTTTTTGTCCTAATTGTACCAATGCATCGCCAATAGACGCGTCGCCATGGGGGTGAAACTGCATGGTGTGTCCAACGATGTTTGCTACCTTGTTGTAACGCCCATCGTCCAATCGTTTCATGGAGTGAAGAATACGCCGTTGAACCGGTTTCAATCCGTCGTAAATGTCCGGTACGGCGCGTTCAAGAATTACATACGAAGCATAGTCCAAAAACCAGTTTTGGTACATGCCTGACAAGTGATGCTTGACTGCATCGTCCGAGATTTTTGGTACTTTATAATTGGAATGCGCAGCAGATTCAGCATCATTCACGATTTCTTCGGCTGCGCCGGTCGTTTCGTTTTCTTCGTTTTCCGCTTCAATTATTTCTTCTGTGCTCATGAGATATATTGTTTAGCCCCCCAACCCCCGAAGGGGGAGTAAAAGACTTAGTTAGATGAAATATTCTGTAATTTTTTATACTTTGCTCAATATGCAACTCTTAAAGTCCCCTTTTGGGGGATTTAGGGGGCTTCTTTTTTGATTTCAATCCACAAAAATACAAAAAAAATAGTAACTTTGCACCTCCTTTTCCATGGCAATTTTTAATTGAAATTTGTCATTTCTAATTTTCTTTCAACTTGTAACTTGTAACAGATATTATGGCTTCACAAGAAGATGTTTTCAAAAAATTAATAGCGCATTGCAAGGAATATGGCTTTGTATTTCCTTCGAGCGAAATTTATGACGGACTGGGTGCCGTTTATGACTACGGTCAAAATGGCGTAGAGCTCAAAAACAATATCAAAAAATATTGGTGGGATAGCATGGTGCTACTCAACGAAAATGTGGTAGGAATTGATGCGGCTATTTTCATGCACCCTACTACTTGGAAAGCTTCTGGCCACGTTGATGCGTTCAATGATCCGTTGATTGACAACAAAGACAGCAAAAAACGTTATCGTGCCGATGTGCTTATCGAAGATTTATTGGCTAAATACGACGACAAAATGAATAAAGAAGTGGAAAAAGCCGCTAAACGTTTTGGCGAAAGCTTTGACGAAGCAGTTTTCCGCTCAACCAACGAACGTGTGCTCGAAAATCAAACTAAGCGCAATGAAATTCACGCTCGTTTTGTGAAAGCATTGAATGATTCGGATTTGACTGAATTAAAAGCTATTATCGAAGATTATGAAGTGGTTTGTCCTATCAGCGGTACCCGTAACTGGACCGATGTTCGTCAGTTCAACCTGATGTTCTCCACCGAGATGGGTTCAACAGCCGAAGGCGCAATGAAAATTTACCTTCGTCCGGAAACAGCACAAGGTATTTTTGTAAACTTCCTGAACGTTCAGAAAACTGGCCGCATGAAGATTCCGTTCGGTATTGCTCAGATTGGTAAAGCATTTCGTAACGAGATTGTAGCCCGTCAGTTCATTTTCCGTATGCGCGAATTTGAACAAATGGAAATGCAATTTTTCGTTCGTCCGGGCGAAGAAATGAAATGGTTTGAGTATTGGAAAGAATTCCGCCTTAAATGGCACAAAGCGTTGGGTCTGGGTGATCAGAAATACCGTTTTCACGATCATGATAAACTGGCTCACT
>Ga0302211_10000070_pt1 | contig 46612 bp, 42 predicted proteins | sample II_Fen_E3_3_FD_200234 | JGI IMG/M metagenome (GOLD analysis project Ga0302211, IMG submission 200234) | Peat permafrost microbial communities from Stordalen Mire near Abisko, Sweden - II_Fen_E3_3 | ecosystem: Environmental > Terrestrial > Soil > Wetlands > Permafrost | place: Sweden: Abisko... | reverse complement strand
ACTTTCTGGAAGTAGAAACACCTATATTGATTGGTTCCACACCCGAAGGTGCCCGCGATTTCGTGGTACCATCGCGTATGAACCCGGGTGAGTTTTATGCTTTACCACAGTCACCACAGCTTTTCAAGCAATTGTTGATGGTTTCAGGTTTCGACCGTTACTTTCAAATTGCCAAGTGTTTCCGTGATGAAGACCTACGTGCCGACCGCCAACCTGAGTTTACGCAAATAGACTGTGAAATGTCTTTTGTAGAACAGGAAGATGTGTTGAACCTTTTCGAAGGAATGATGAAACACCTGTTCAAATTCGTAAAAAACGTTGATTTCACCGAAGCATTTCCCCGTATGACCTGGGAAGATGGTATGAAATACTACGGTTCGGACAAACCGGACATTCGTTTTGAGATGAAGTTTGTGGAGTTGAAAGAAGCTGTTTCCGGACGTAACTTTGTGGTTTTCGATAGTGTACCTTATGTGGGCGGCATTTGTGCTACAGGCTGTGCAGGATATACCCGCAAGCAATTGGATGAATTGACCGACTTCGTAAAACGTCCACAAATAGGAGCAAAGGGGCTGGTTTATATTCGATGTGAAGCTGATGGAACTTTCAAGTCGTCGGTAGATAAATTCTATTCGGCTGATGATTTAAAACAAATAGCTTCATTATTCAAAGCACAAGCCGGAGATTTGATTTTAATACTGGCCGGCGAAAAACGCAAAACTCAGAAAGCTTTGTGCGAATTGCGTCTGGAAATGGGAGCGAGGTTAGGGCTTAGAAATAAGGATGTATTTGCACCACTGTGGATTATAGACTTCCCGCTGTTTGAATGGGACGAAGATACGCAACGTTTCTACGCTACACATCATCCGTTTACGTCTCCAAACTTAGACGATATTCCGTTGTTGGAAACTGATCCGGGAGCCGTGCGTGCTACTGCTTACGATATGGTTATTAATGGTGTAGAACTGGGTGGTGGATCTATTCGTATTCACGATAGTGCGCTGCAACACCAAATGTTTAAACATCTAGGATTTACACCCGAACAAGCTGAAGCACAGTTCGGATTCTTAATGAGTGCTTTCCAATATGGAGCGCCACCTCACGGAGGATTGGCATTCGGGTTAGACCGTTTGGTGTCTTTGTTTGCCGGACTAGACAGCATTCGCGATTGTATTGCATTCCCTAAAAACAACTCAGGACGCGACGTGATGGCCGATTCACCATCAATAATAGCTCAGGCTCAGCTTGATGAACTGAATTTGATTGTGGATATAAAAGAAAAATAAAATAATAAATGACCCCAAACCCCTAAAGGGGCTTAAAGAATGCATTCATTAAAGTAGAAGCCCCTAGACATAACTGTTTAGGGGCTTCTACTTTAAGAAAATCCTGAAAGGATTTAATGTGAATAACCACTGGTAAAACCCGTGGATGCGACTAAAACTAAAAATGAACCCTGAAAGGGTTCAATATCAGTAATACCGTTATTGAACCCCATTCGGGGTTCGGATTTGTAAATTTCCTTTACCGCGGGTTTTACCCGCGGTTACTCACATTCAAGTCCTTCGGACTTACATAGAGAATAGGTTTATTTCTTCAAAAAACAAGTCTTCAATACAAAGCTGGTACCGTCTATTTTGCAATCAACTTCCTCATGATCTTCGGTGAGGCGTATACTTTTTACTTTAGTTCCACGTTTTAATACGATAGAAGATCCTCTGACTTTCAGATCTTTAATTAATGTAACACTGTCGCCGGTGAGTAGTTCTGTACCGTTGCTGTCGCGAGGTGTTTTGTCTTCAACCTCTTCATTAGCAGCTTCTGTTGAAAATTCATGACTGCAATCCGGACAAACATACAAATCTGTAGACGAATCGAAATAAGTGTTTTCCATTCCACACTTAGGGCATTTTGGTTCTTTGCTCATTTATTAGTTTTCTTATTGAGGCGGCAAAAGTACAAAAATAGTTTGATGTAAACATTAGGCAGAGAATAGTATGTAGTCGGTGGTTTGTAGTAAGTAGTAAAAAAATGAGAAATACAGGGAGCAGGTGTTATTTGTTAATAGGGAATAGCCGGAATATACTATTATACATAATATAAATTATAGGATTAATTGCTCGCCGTATTTTTGGTGTAGTTTACGAGAGATTGTATACACGCCATTCTGAAGCGCTCCAATGGATCTACAGAGCTGAATGATAGTAAATCTATGCTGTATTAAACGATTAACGCGATGCTAGAAATAAAAAGACGATAATCAATCAACTATGAAAGTACAGTGACATTCAAGCTACATTAGACAAGCAATGAGCAGGAATGCCTGACTTTGAGCTGCAAAGAACATAACAGAGAAATCTGATGCAGGAATGCAGAATACAGAATACATGGTAATGACGATGTTCTTTTTCTACCCTACTCCTGCTCCGCCTGAAAATCCGCCTTAAAGTTAACTTAAATTACATCTGACTTTCAAAACACCAAATCACAATTCGATTCTACAGCATCGACGTTTGCTCCAAGGCTATTGTAGAAATCAATAGCCGGTTGGTTCCATTCAGACACCTGCCAACGGAGCTTCCTGCAATTCTCGGCTTTGGCAAAAGCTATGATTTCGTTTATCAGCATTGTACCTACACCTGAACCTCTATAATCAGGTCGTACGTACAGGTCGTCCATGTACAGCGATTTACCAATCCAGGTGTAATAACCAAAGAAATACGTTGCATAGCCCAGTATCTCATCCGCATCGTTTACTGCTACCAATCCCGTGAGGTATTCTTTCTCGCTCAGCATTTGCTCCACCGAGTTGGTCATCTTTTCCGGTAGTTTTTCGAAAAGCGCAAATTCTTTGAAAAGAGAAATCAACACCGGAAAATCACGTTGTTCTATTTTTCTGATAGTTACTGTCATGCATTTTAATTTGATGTTGTAAGTGTAGCGTATTCTCTATCCAGAATACTCATATTGTGTACCGAATAATATTCACCGTCTATTAGAAACGACTCACGCAACGTACCTTCAATCTGGAAACCACAGCTTTGATAGCAGCGAATGGCGGCTTTGTTATACTCAATAACACCCAGGTCCACCCTGTGAAGTGCCAATTCTTCAAAGCAGATTTTGAGCAAAGCCCGAATGAGTTGTCGTCCATAGCCCTTACTCCTATCCTGCTCTTCGGCTATCAAAATCCGGCAAAGGCGCGCACTTCTATTCTTTACATTATAATGGCTGATAGATCCATGTCCAATCACCCTACTTGTTGCTGAATCAACCACACGGTATATCCTGTGAGCCGGATCAGCTATGTAGTTGTGCAGTTGTTCCTTCGACACCGGAAACGTAAACGAAGCCCCGCCAAACTGATACATAAATTTTTCTGTATCCATCCAGCTGATAAACTGGTCAAAATCATCTGGGGTAAATTTTTCAAGTCGTATCATAACCATTTCATTTTATAGATTTTGTAATTCAAAAGCAAATGTGAACGAAAGTCCCGTCATCTTCTTTTCTTTTCCCATTTGCGGTGGCGTACCATGAATTGATAAAAGCCCGAATAAGAGAAACCTACACTGGCTGCAATGTCCTGTATGGTAGTTTTAGCCGATTTATTTCGGATAAGATCTTCTGCCTTAATAAGAATATATCCTTCCACAAAATCCGTGTAGGTCATTCCGGTTATCACGCTGACGGCAACACACATTTCCGCGTAGTTTATCCCGAGTAGTTCGGCATGAAACCGTGCATTGCGTATACCATGATGTTGAAGATTAGCCATAAAAGTATCGAAGAACGCACTACCCGTTGACCGGAATCCCTGAGCAGGTAAATCGTATTCATTTTCAGCCTCCAGCGTGTCGGGCATGGAAACAGGCACATATAACTCCTGTGGATTGTATTGTTTGAATGTTGCTGCCATATAGTATTACTTATTAATTGACATCACAAAAATATAACAATTTTTGCAAAAAACAAATACTCCGTTATATCGTCACACTTTGCGGCGATATACCTGTGTAGTCAGGTATTTTCTTGCACAGTGCGCAAGCATTCTTACAAAAATATTTATATCGTAGCATAGTGCTACGATATAAATATTAAATAGTTTATTTTCGATACATATGCGTGGATATAAATTACATTGCATAAATACCGTTGCACAGTTAGACGCTATTTATGCATTATCAGGAATAGCGTCGCATAATTTGACAGCGTTATTGAGGAAAATTGACTTTACTCCCCCACTCCACTAACTACCGGTTATAAATAAATTTTCTATCAAACTTGGCTAATTAACTTATTTTTGTAACTTTGGGGCGTGGAAATGAAAATCTAACAAATTGGACGAGAATTTTTTCCGTACCCTGTAAAATAAATCTTGTAAATGCATTCGAAGTATGAAACTAAAACATGAATTTAAAATAGATCCTCTAAATCCATTTGGAAACTGTAAATTGGATAGAAAAAAATACGCTCCTGCATTGACAAACATGCTCGAAACATTTCCGGATGGTTTTGTAATGGCTATAGATAACGAATGGGGTACCGGCAAAACTACTTTTGTACAAATGTGGCAGGCTTCAATCGCAAAAGACTATAAAACCATCTATTTCAATGCATGGGAAAATGATTTTGATAATGATGTGCTAGCTGCATTAATGGGTGAGCTAGGAACGCTGAAAAGTAGTGGAACCGAAACAACATTCAAAGAAGTCGTGAAGAATGGAGCTATTTTATCCAAAAATATATTACCTATTTTAATAGAAGCAGCTGCCAATAAATATATTGGAGAAGGAGTTGTTAGTAAAGTAGCCGCTGAGCTTGCTAAATCCAGCGGTGAAATAATGATAGAACAGGTAAATGAATATGCAAATAAGAAAAAAGGATTAGTTGAATTTAGAGATAGTTTAGCCAAATACATTGACAAAACCAAAGGAGGTAAACCTGTAGTGTTTATAATTGATGAATTAGATCGTTGCCGCCCTGACTATGCTGTTGAAGTATTGGAGAAAGTAAAACATTTCTTTTCAGTAAAAGGTATTGTGTTTGTTCTCTCAATCAATAAGAACGAACTAAAAAATGCCATTCATGGTGTTTATAACAGCCCCAATATCAATGCTGATGATTATTTAAGACGGTTTATTGACATTGAGTATTCAATACCGGAACCTGACAAAGAAAGATTTTGCAATTATTTGTACTCCTATTATGAGTTTGCCAGTTTAGTAATTAATAATAATGGAAATAATGCTTTTCTAAATTTAGCTTATACTATTTTTCCAATAAATAGTACCAGTTTAAGACAACAAGAAAAAATCTTTGCTTATGCAAGGATAGCGTTCAATGATTTTGATATTTCCTTATATAGAAAATGCAATGAAGTTGGGTTTCTTCTGGTTTATCTGAAATGTATTTTTCCTGATTTTTATAGAATGCTTAAGCAAAAACAAAGTTCTGTTCAAGAAATCTGCAACAGGCTGCAAGCTATTCTTCCAATGCCCTTATCTGACCGACATCGACTCATAGCCCCAGAATCATTGTTGCTCTTTTTGTATAATGAATATTATTTCTTTCCAAATGTTCCCAGTCTCCTTGGAGAGGCTGGACTTTTTTTAACCTTTGATATATCACCTACAAACACAGATATAAATGAAAAATTCAAGAATGCATTTAATGATATTTACACTAATTATGAAATATATGAAAGCCATGATTTACTAAAAGACTTATTCGAAAATATCGACTTAATCAACATTATATAATTTAATTCATCCTATACGTACAATAGTAATTGATAACATAGAATATAAAACCATCTAATCACCCCTTTTATGGATGCACGCGACAAATTTTTAGAAGAAGCCGGTAAATTACTGGAGATTATGGAAATAGAAAAGGTGCGCAAGGATAAGTTTATTGATCCGCTTGTGCTGGACTTGGAACATGTGGCTATCGAGTATTTTCCTGAAATAAGCAGTTACAGTACCGATCTACGTGATTTAATTAGAGAAAAAGCGATACGGCACACCAATGATATCTGTGAGTTTATGTTTAAGCGGATATACGATGGTGTGGATGACAGCGACGAAGATACTTCCAAGTTCAAAGTTGCTCCACGTCATGATGAAGAATGGAAAAAGCGATTTCTGGAGAAAAGATTAGAGAAAATTTCACCTGAATATCATGCCGAGGTTATTGAAGCGCTAAGTCCTGCTTTTGAATTGAAGACAATGGAAATTGAACTGACGCACGACTGTTTTGAAAAGACAAAAAAAGCACTATGGGTGTCTTTTCCTGAAATAAGTGAGTTTTCAGGTAATTCCATCTTGCATATGAATTATTATGCATATGATAGAATTTGGTATTTTATTGATGATGTGTACAAAATAGTAAGAGCATGAGATTCTTTTTCATCCGGAAACTATTGGAAATTGGAATTTGAGTCTTAAAAAAACCTTCCCCCGCCAACTGGCGGGTACTTCCCTTAAAAAGGGAAGATCATCGCAGTTCGAGGATTTGCTCCTTAATAAATATGTTTGTAATTTGTGTGTTATGACTCTAGTTATTTGTAAAAGCCTCGGACTACTCAGGTGTCCCCTTTTTAAGGGGACGAGCGTAGCGGAGGGGTTTAAAAAACAATTACACAGCCCACACGAATAGTATTAAAATAATCGCGACTTGGAAGTCGCGAGATCCGAACATAAACCAAAATCGCCCCGAAACTCTCTTTAAAATCTCGCTACCGGACATAAAAAAAACTTCTGTCATCTTTCGATAACAGAAGTTTTTATGTGTGTTTTCCGAAAAAAATGAAATTATTTTTTTGGAAGAGCTTCTTTTACTACCATAGCACGGCCATCAAATTCAGCTCCGTTTAGTTCAGAAATTACTTTCTTAGCAGCTTCTTCGTCTGACATTTCTACAAATGCAAAACCTTTTGATCTGCGTGTTTCGCGATCCATGATAAGTTTACATGAATCTACCTGACCGTATTCTGAAATTGCTTCCTGAAGGTCGTTTTCTCTAACATTGTAACTTAAGTTACCTACGTAAATGTTCATAAATATAATATAATTAATTGTGATAAAAAAGAGAAGTAGAGTAACGAAGCTATCACAAATTCTAATCGAAGAGACAGGAGTTGAAAATAAACAAACGAGAAATACATTTCTTTTCTGCGGGCAAAGGTAGTCATTTAAAATGAATCTGACAATTTTTATAAATATTCCTGTATTTTGTATCAAAAAAATCCCCAAACTCAGCAATTGAGTTTGGGGATTTTAAGTCATATTCACGGGGTGACTTCAAGTCACCCTGTGAATAATAAAAAAAGATTATTTCTTTTTCCAAAGTTCTTCGATAGACTCCAGCGTACGACCTTTAGTTTCGGGAACAAATTTCCACATAAAGATAGCCGACAGGATACTCATGATACCGTAAATCCAGTAAGAGAATCCGTGGTTGAATGTTTGTGTCAACCATACGTTATCGTTCAACATTGGGAAAGTAAGCGATACGATCCAGTTGGCAATCCATTGAGCTGCAACGGCAATTGACAACGCTCCACGAATAGAGTTCGGGAAGATTTCGGCCAACAGCACCCAGCATACAGGACCCCAGCTCATTGCAAATGCAGCAGTATAAGTCAACATGAAAATAAGTGCCAATATACCTACATGACCTGAGTAGAATGTAAATCCTAAAGCTATCATACTTACTGCCATACCGATAGAACCGATAATCATAAGCGGTTTACGACCAAATTTATCAACAGTCATAATAGCTACTACGGTAAATGCTAAGTTTACCACACCCACGATAATGGTTTGCATCAACGAAGAATCGGTTGAAGCACCCATGTTACGGAAAATGTTTCCGGCATAGTAAAGCACTACGTTAATACCTACTGCTTGTTGGAATACAGAAAGCAATACACCCACGATAATTACACCTGCACCGTACGAAAGCCATGGAGCATTCAGTTCGTGCAATGTGCCTTTAATATCGGTAAGGATACTTTCGGCATTTTCTTTACCGGCAATTTTCTGAAGAACCGACAACGCTTTATCGTTTTTACCCTTCATAGCCAGGTAACGTGGAGTTTCAGGCACAAAGAACAGCAACAATACGAAGATACCTGCAGGAATTGCTCCCGAAAGGAACATTAAACGCCAGCCGTCGGTAACTAACCATTGTTCGTCGCCCTGACGAGCAATAATCAGGTTCACAAAATAAATAACCAACATACCGAAGATAATAGCAAACTGGTTGAAAGAAACCAATTTTCCACGTACATTGGCAGGGGCAATTTCGGCAATATACATAGGCGAAATCATGGAAGCCAATCCTACACCAATACCACCGATAATACGATAAACAACAAATGAATACACATCAAGCGTACCAAATATATTAAAAGCTTCGGGTTTCCATGCACCGATTGCAGAGATAAAGAATGCAACGGCGGCAATGAAAAGTCCGTTTTTACGACCTAAAGATTTAGAAACAAATCCGGCAGCGGCACCACCAATGATACACCCGATAAGTGCACTGGCGATAACAAACCCTTTTACCCCATCAGCCATATTTTTCATGGCTTCAGTGTCAGCTGAATTTGGTAATGCGTTAGATAAGAAACTTACAGCCCAGATAGCAAGTCCTCCAATTAAAATAGCAGCGATAATACCACCATTCTTTTTTCCAAGCAAACGAATAAATTGTCCGCTAAGGATAATAAATACGAAAGACAGTACAATCACCATCATGATACGGTATTGGCTGAACAGCTGAGTTACCGTGTTAAGATCAAAGATATAGTTTGTACCGCTGGTTTTATAGATATAAAATTCGACAAGTGACTTTTCGGCTCCATTCACCACAGCGGTGTCATAACCAAAAAGTAAACCACCTAAAGTAGCAACCAAGGTAAGTAAGAAAATGTATAACTTGCTACCTTGCTGAAATGAATTGGAATTGCTTCCACCAGTATCAATAAATGCCATGAGTATTATTATTTAAAGGGTTATAATAGCAGAAAGCGGCAAGTAGTAAGCGACAATTTTTGCCACTTACCGCTTACCGCTTACCTCTGTTTTTTAGATATACATGTTTACAATTGCTTCGTAAAGCTCTTGTTTACCACTAATTTGTTTTGGTTCACCATTCGCTTTTGCATAAGCATATACATCTTCGAAAGTAAGTTTACCTTCTTCGAATTCTTTACCTTTACCTGCATCGTAAGAAGCATAACGGTCAGAAACCATTTTCTTGTAAGGAGATTCTTCTAAGATTGCAGCTGCAGCTTCCAAAGAACGAGCCATTACGTCCATAGCCGATACGTGAGCAATGAATAAATCATTGTTATCAGTAGAGTTACGACGGATTTTAGCATCGAAGTTAGTACCACCACCTTGCATTCCACCACCTTGAAGAACAACCAACATAGCTTGTGTCAATTCAAAGATATCAATTGGGAATTGGTCAGTATCCCAACCGTTTTGAACATCACCGCGGTTAGCGTCGATAGCTCCCAACATACCAGCATCAACTGCACATTGCAATTCGTGTTCGAAAGTGTGACCAGCCAAAGTAGCGTGGTTTACTTCAATGTTGATTTTGAAATCATTTTCCAAACCGAATTGTTTCAAGAAACCGATAACAGTTTCAGTATCCACATCGTATTGGTGTTTCATTGGTTCCATTGGTTTTGGTTCGATAAGGAATACTCCTTTGAAACCTTTAGCACGAGCATAGTCACGAGCCATTTGCAACATTTTACCCATGTGTTGTTTTTCACGTTTCATGTTGGTGTTCAACAATGACATGTAACCTTCACGACCTCCCCAGAATACATATGCTTTACCACCTAATTCGATAGTAGCATCGATTGAGTTTTTGATTTGAAGCATGGCGCGAGCAGCAGAATCAAAATCAGGATTGGTGCTTGCACCGTTCATATAACGAGCTGGAGAGAATACGTTAGCAGTACCCCACATCAATTTGATACCGGTAGCAGCTTGTTTTTCTTTTGCATAAGCAACGATAGCTTTCAAGTTAGCTTCGTATTCTGCGATAGAAGAACCTTCGCTTACTAAGTCGATATCGTGGAAACAATAGTATTTGATACCAATTTTAGTCATGAATTCAAAACCTGCATCCATTTTGTCTTTTGCAGCTTGTAATGCATCAGCAGCACCTACCCATGGGTGTACTTGTGTACCTGGACCAAATGGATCACCACCTTCTGCACACAAAGTATGCCACCAAGCCATTGAGAATTTAAACCATTCTTCCATGGTTTTGCCATAAACTACTTTCTTAGCATCGTAGTAACGAAATGCTAAAGGATTTTTACTGTCTTTACCTTCGAATTTAATTTTTTCCACTGATGGAAAATACACTTTTGTTGACATAATAAATAATTATTTGCCCCCTACCCCCCTAAAAAGGGAACGTAAGAGAAGTTTATATTGAGTTTTTGTTAATTAGTATTATTGATATATTGTTTTGTATGAATAAAACCTGAAGAATATTTTGATTCTTTTTGATTTAAGAATATCCCAAACACCCTTTAGGCAATCACTTTGCTTAACCATTTTTCGTAAGCCACCTTCGTTGCCTCAATATCACAAGTTTCAGGAACGATAACCTGAATTTTCTTTAATGTTGCAAAAGCTTCTTCAGGAGTTTTGTATATTCCTGCTCCAATTCCTGCTCCACGAGCTGCGCCTACCGAACCATCGGTATTGTACAATTCGATTGTTGCTCCGGTGATATTAGCCAATGTTTGACGGAAAATAGGACTCAAGAATAAATTGGCATGTCCCGCACGGATCGTTTTGGTTTCAATACCCATTTGGTTCATAATGTCCATACCATATTTGAATGAGAAAGCAATGCCTTCGTGAGCAGCACGAATTAAGTGCGCTTTGCCAATACGGTTGAAGTTTACTCCGTGAATAGAGCAGTTAGGTTCTTGATTTCCAAGAACACGCTCTGCACCGTTTCCAAATGGAATAATGCTAACGCCTTCGCTTCCTACAGGAATACCGGCAGCTAATTCATTCATTTCGGCATAGCTGACTCCTTCCGGAGCTACATTATTTTTAATCCATGTATTTAGGATAGCAGTACCATTGATGCAAAGCAATACCCCTACGCGAGTAGCTTCTTGTGTATGGTTTACGTGAGCGAATGAATTTACACGTGATTGAGGATCGTATTTAGAATCGCTGTTTACACCGTAAACAACACCCGAAGTACCACCGGTAGCAGCTATTTCGCCAGGATTCAATACATTTAATGACAATGCATTGTTGGGTTGATCACCCGCACGGTAAGTAACAGGAGTTCCACTTGCCAAGCCTAATTCTGCAGCAATTTCAGGTTTAAGATTTCCTTGTTGACCAAAAGTAGGAACAATTTCAGGAATTAACGCTGTATCAAATCCAAAATAATCGAATAAGAATTTGGCTGGAGCTTCTGCTTTAAAATCCCATGCAATACCTTCGGACAATCCTGAAGCAGTGGTACGAGCATCGCCTGTCATGCGCATGGCCAAATAATCGCCCGGCAACATATAATATTTTGCTTTAGCAAAATTTTCTGGCTCGTTTTCTTTTACCCAAGCCATTTTCGACAACGTAAAATTACCCGGAGAATTCAACGTATGTGATAAACATTTTTCACCACCAAGTGCATTAAACGCTTTTTCGCCATAAGGCACTGCGCGACTATCGCACCAGATAATAGAATTGCGGATAGCTTGTTGATTTTCATCTACCAAAACCAGCCCGTGCATTTGATATGAGATACCAATTGCTCTAATATCCTTCGAGTTAACACCGGATTCTTCGAGCACTACTTGCGTAGCCAGCTTTAGATTTTTCCACCAAATTTCGGGATTTTGTTCAGCCCAACCGGCTTTTACCGAAATAATTTCCATTTCCTTCTTAGGGAAAAATGCCGATGACACACATTCGCCTGTCACTGCATTTACCAAACTCGCCTTAACTGACGAGCTACCTAAATCATAACCTAATAAGTACATATATAAAAGGATTAAACGACCTCCAACCCCTGAAGGGAAGGAAGAATAGTTAGTATTATTATATTTTCATTCAATAAATCATTCCAATAGATTAAAAATGACTATGCCTGATAATTCCCATTTACGGGTTTAGGGGTCATTTTTTCTTTTTGTCAAACTTGTAAAGTCTGGCTGCTCTGTGTGGAACTCCTTCTTCAAGTTCATCGAGCATTACCAGGTATGGCATTTGAATTGCTTTTTTATGAAAGTTCCGAACATCGGAACGAGTTTGATGCACTACATCGTACAGTGAGCGAAGTTGTGATATTGTAAATTTATTGGGCAATAGCTCGAACAGTAAATGTGGTTCCAAATCCAGCCTGTGCCGGATGTGCAATAAACCATCCTTAATAATCCTGTTGTGGTCGAAGGCCAGTTGCACATTTGCAATTTCATTTACATCGTACCAGTTGGCAGAAGTATCTTCGGCATTAAACACTATTTTCCGGTCAATTTTAATTAAAGCTACGTAAGCTACCGTTACAATACGTCCAATTTTCATTTTTGTAGTTCGCTCTAACCACAAAACGTCGCGAGGATTTGCTGTTCTTACAGGGCTTCCGAAGCTTTTGAACTGACTCAGGTATATATTTTTTAATCCGGTAAGTTCATTCAGTACACGCGAAGCAGCATCATCCAAATCTTCATCAGTGAGAATAATACTCCCCGGTAGTTTCTTGTCGTTGTATAATTCGTTTTGTTCATTAATGCTACGCTCAATCAACAAGACTTTCAGTTTCTCACCATCAAATCCGAATACAACACAATCGACAGAAATATGAGGATTATATAAATTTTCGCTAAACATTATTCCACCAGATTAGTTCCGGACACAAAAATAGAAAGTTTGGTTGGAATATTGGATGGACAATATTATGTTATAAAACACGTTTACAGCATTTTGAATTATGTATTTTATACAATAACAAAAATAAACATATTGTATAAAATACAATAAGCATTGATGTAGAACAAGTTGAAGGAAAAGGAGACATAAATTGAACGAAGTCGGCACTGCAAGGAGTAACGACTTCGCAAAAATTTAAAAAAATATAAAATCTATTCCTGAACGGTTTTTTCCATAGTCAACCAAAGTTTATCATCAATGGGAACAGGAGCCGTGATTTGAATCAGCTGTTTGGACACCGGGTGAATAAATTCTACATTGCGGGCATGAAGGCTGATACCTCCATTAGGATTGGAGCGGGCAAAGCCGTATTTCAAATCACCTTTTATCGGACAGCCCATTTTGGCTAACTGACAACGAATTTGGTGATGCCTACCGGTTTCCAGATGGACTTCCAGTAAATAATATGTGTCGGAATGCGCTACCAGTTTATAGCTCAGTGCAGCAGCCTTGGCATTAGGCACCATTTTTTCATGTGCCACAGATTTGTTTTGTTTCTCGTTACGTACCAGAAAATGCTCCAGTCTGCCTTCGGGCTGCTTTGGTTTTTCTTTTACGATAGCCCAGTAGGTTTTCTTTACTTCCTGTGTACGAAACATTTCATTGAGCCGTGTAAGTGCTTTACTGGTTTTGGCAAAAAGCACCACCCCGCTCACCGGACGGTCGAGTCGGTGTGTTACACCGCAGAATACTTCGCCCGGCTTGTTGTATTTCTCTTTCAGATATTTTTTGATCGTATCAGAAAGTGGTTCATCACCGGTTTTATCGCCCTGCACAATTTCCGAACAGGTTTTATTTACAGCAATTATGTGGTTGTCTTCGTATAATACAGTCATTTCTTTGATGTAATGATGTGGTAATGTGATGATGTGGTAATGTAATAATGTGATAATGTGACGATATCTTGATATACTGATATTAATCAACACATTACCATATCATCTAATCATCAAATCAATTGTCTTTGTCTGACAGCTTCATATATCAGCACTCCGGCAGCCACTGAAACGTTCAGCGAATCAATAGATCCAAGCATAGGGATACTGACCATTTCGTCGCACAAGCGCAGGTGATCAGGGTTAACGCCTTCATCTTCAGCTCCCATGATAATGGCAATTGGTTCGGTCATAGCAGCTTCGGTATAATTTTTTGTCGCTTTCTCGCTGGCTGCCACCAGTTTTATCCCCGATGATACAATGAATTTAAGCGCATTACCCAGATTTTCTTCCCTGCAAACAGGAATAGAAAGTAAAGCACCTGCGGAAGTTTTAATAGCATCGCCGGTTATGGAAGCTCCCCCTTTGGTAGGAATAACTATCGCATCTACTCCGGCACACTCGCACGTACGGGCTATAGCACCGAAATTACGAACATCGGTCACACCATCGAGCACCACAATAAACGGCATACGACCCTCTTCGTAGATGCCCGGGATTATATCTTCAATGCGCTGATAAGCCACCGGAGAGATAAAAGCAATAGCTCCCTGATGGTTTTTAACCGTCATCTTATTCAGCTTTTCGAGCGGAACGTATTGTACCGGTATCTGCAAGCCGTTTAGAGCCGCAAACAATTCGCGTGATAACTCGCTGGTCATATCGCGGCGCATCAGTATTTTATCTATCTCTTTACCAGCTTGAATAGCTTCTATCACGGCTCTGATACCGAAAATCATATCCTTCTCAGGACGACGTTTATTCTTGTAGTTTATCATTTTTTGTTTACACGTAAGTTCTACGTATTGATATTTAATTAATTATCAACATTATTCATTTTAGCTGAATGACTTTATCAGGCTTTATCGTTCATTAATTTCAGTTTATCAAACAACCAGAAAATTAAAGAAAGCGCTACTCCCGTAAAAGCTGCAAAAGCCATACCCTTGAGTTGCACCGTACCTATATTGATAACCGCACCACTAATACCGATAACGAAAGTTACAGCACCCAGTACCATATTACGGTTTTTACTGAAATCCACTTTTTGCTCAACATACATTCTGAAACCCTGAACGGCAATCACACCATACAACAACATGGTGATACCACCCATTACCGGTGTAGGAATAGTAGAAATAGCAGCAGATATCTTGCCTATGAACGAAAAAGCAATAGCCAGCACAGCAGCACCGCGAATTACCCAAACCGAATAGACCCGTGTGATAGCCATTACGCCAATGTTTTCGCCATAAGTTGTATTAGGAGGCGAACCTGCAAATCCGGAAATAACATTACTGATTCCATCGCCCAGCAATGATCGTTGTAATCCCGGTTTTTTCATCAGGTCTTCTCCGGTAATATTACCGGTAACTATCAGGTGACTAATATGCTCGGCCAACACAACAATACAAGCCGGAGCTATAATCAATATAGCATTGGTATCGTAAACCGGAGCCTGAAAATGCGGAAAAGCCAACCATGGAGCATTAGTAATAGCAGCAGTATCGACCAGACCCATAATCAGCGCCAGCACATATCCGGCAATGACGGCAAAAAGAATAGGAATAATCTGCATAAAACCGCGAAACATAACTGTACCCAGAATCCCAACAATAAATGTAAATAATGAAACAAATACGACATTCGTATTCATTACAAATGGTTGAACCACTTGACCGACAGCAGTAGATCCTGCGGCTAAACCGGCTTGCTGAACGGCAATAGGTGCAAGTTCGAGTCCAATGATAGCCACTACGGCGCCCATAACGGCGGGCGGCATCACAACTTCAATCCAGCGTATGCCCCATTTCATTACAACAAACGAGATTAAAATAAAGAACAGTCCAAAAAAGATAAAGCCGGACTGCGCATGTGAAAAGCCTCCGTAGCTGCTGGAAATAAGCATGACAGGGGCTATAAATGCAAAGCTTGAACCAAGATAAGCAGGGATACCACCCTTGGTAACAAGTGAATAGATAATGGTTCCGACACCATTCATTAATAAAGCAATAGACGGATCTACACCCAATAAAATCGGAACCAGAATGGTGGCTCCGAACATAGCCGTAAGATGCTGCAAACTTAGCGGTAGACTTTGAAGTAACGGTAATTTCTCGTGAATTCCAATTGTGCGTTTTTCCATGAATAACTACGTTGTGATTTTTTGATTAATTTATTTAGTGTGTTTTTCGAGTTCAGAAATTATCGATTCTCTTTCGAATGAGAATATTTTGTCTTTTTCATTGAGCAAATAATACAGCTGTAGGCTTTTATGATAAAAACTCAGTGCATGTTCACTGTTTCCCTGTGCGCTGAACGTATTGGCTGTTTCGTGTGACAGTTGGGCCAGAGCTTCGATGTAAGTTGGGGAATAACCAACTTTACGAATGATTTCCATGAATTTACTGACAGGCATAATGGCTAGTTCTTCCGTATCAAAAGTCAATAATTCTTTATATGCCTCATCGGCAAGGCGCAATCCATCTTCCGGAAATCCCTTGTCACGAAAACCCAGCATGGCAGCTATAACTCTGCTGAGTTTTTCTAAATACTTTAATAAGTAATCTTCTTTAGGCACTTTAATGTACTTATTGTAAATCGGTTACAAATTACACCAGACGGATAATCTGATGATTTTACAGTTTGCAAAGGTAGATAAATTATTGTATTTCATAGCAATGCAGCTTCATAAATCTTATAATGCATTAATATCCAAATAAATGAATAATTGTATATTTATGATTATAAACTGTAGCATTCTTACCGTATCTTTGCAGTGTTTATTTACAGATTATTAATCAGAAAAGAGAGTCTTCATGTTTCAGTCGCATATAGGTGAGTTTGCTGGTTTAGGTGTTTCGGTTTGCTGGACCATGAGCGCCTTGTTTTTTGAAAAGGCAGGTCATAAAATCGGCTCTTTGTCCGTCAATTTCATTCGGTTGCTTTTTGCAATTGTGTTCCTGGGTATAACCACCTTTTTCAGCCGTGGTTTATTTTTCCCTACTGATGCTACTGCATATCAATGGTTTTGGCTGGGCTTGTCCGGCTTTATTGGTTTCTTTCTGGGCGACATGTTCCTGTTTCAATCGTACATGGTGATTGGCTCCCGAACGGCCGCTTTAATTATGAGCCTTGCTCCTATGCTAACGGCTGTAATCGGTTGGTTCTTTCTGAATGAAACCTTGTCTCCTAAAAGTATTATTGCCATTGTTGTAAGTGTATCAGGTATTATCATTGCTATTTCTAACCGTAAAATGAAGTTGAATATTCCCTTCAAAGGCTTTCTGCTGGCATTTGGTGGCTCGCTGGGGCAAGCCGTTGGTCTGATTCTGAGCAAGAAAGGCATGGGTCATTACGATCCTGTGGCAGCTACCCAGATCAGAGCAGTTTTTGGGTTGGTAAGTTTCGGTGTACTTATTACAGCACTGGGGCGCTGGAATAAACTCGGTCAAGCATTCACGCATACAAGTGCGTTGAAATCTGTTACGGTCGGAGCTTTTTTCGGTCCATTTGTAGGAGTAGCGCTCGGGCTTTTTGCCATTCAGCATACCAAAACCGGCATTGCATCAACATTGATGGCATTGGTACCCATTTTTATTATCGTACCATCGGCCATTATGTTTAAGGAAAAAATTAAGCCTCAACAAATTATCGGGGCTATCATAACTATCGGAGGCGCTACCATGTTCTTTTTGTAATTTACTCTTTTAACCGTATGATAGCTTTCGGTTATTTCTTTCAATCTGAATATTCAACAACAGTCATTGAGTCAATTGAAAAAACTAAAGCTAAATTAAGTTCAGTCAAATAAATACATAAACTATTATGAGAATATTTTATACTTTTATTTTTACCCTGTTATTTGCTATCCAAAGCAATGCCCAACAAATGACTCCGGACATTGCAGTTCGGCTATCCCGCTTACCTCTGGGTTGTATCAGTCAGGAATGGCCCAATAAAACATCCCACCTATCCGCCTCAGCGACCGATCATGTGTTGCTGCCGTCGGAATTACATCCGGCTTTCTTCGGATGTCTCGACTGGCACAGTAGTGTGCATGGTCATTGGTTATTGGTAAAAATATTGAAGACTTATCCCAACATTGCAAATAAAGACAGCATCATTGCCTGCCTGGACAATTCATTTCAGGATGAGAAGATCGTCAAAGAATCGGACTACTTCAAACTTTACACAGCTTCGAACACCTACGAGCGAACTTATGGCTGGGCATGGCTTTTAAAGCTGGACCAAGAACTGTTATCGTGGGATAATTCGAAAGCCCGGCAATGGCATAAGAGTCTTCAACCTCTGACTGCCACCATCGAAAAACTATGGAAAGACTATCTACCCAAACAAACCTATCCAAACAGAACAGGTGTTCATCCCAATACAGCTTTCGGATTGGCTTTTGCGCTTGATTGGGCGCGAGCTGTATCGGATCGTGATTTTGAAAAACTCATTATGCAAAAGTCCATGGAGTTTTATTCTGATAATAAGAAAGTCCCGGCTTATTTTGAACCGGACGGAAGTGATTTCTTTAGCCCATCACTCGAAGTAGCCGATTTGATGCGACGCGTACTCAATAAGCAGGAATTTTCAAAATGGTTCAACAATTACTACGACAAACGCAGCATTGCCCGGCTAACAATGCAGCCTGTAGTTAGCGATAAGAGCGATTACCAAACCGTACATCTCGTCGGTTTATCATTCAGCAGAGCATGGTGTATGAAAGGTATTGCCAATGCATTACCTGCCAACGACAGTAGATCGAAATTGTTTAAATCTACCGCTGAGACATTTATTAAAAACGCCCTACCCGAAATAACAAACGACAATTACGGCGGAAGTCACTGGTTGGCCAGTTTTGCATTTTACGCTATGCAGTAAAACGGCAATACTGCAAGCCAATTTATTGCCATTATTTTTATCTATCTTTGTATCTGAACGAAACAAACTCTCATGCCAAACACTGAAGCCGACGAAAATATAAGAAAACAGATTAAAGAGCAAATAAGCTTCAACAAAGGCAAGAATCTGTTTACAGTAGCCGGAAGTCACTCGCTGCAATTTATCGAAGGTACAGTAGCGCTCATTGATAAAATTCGCACGTTGGATGTTCAGTCCGAGCAATTGCTAATCGATTATTTAGCCGATGAATCTTTGCAAGAATTTTGTAGGGTAAACCAATATTTTTCTTTTAATACTGAGTCGGTAACTGAATTAAAAATGCTCTACACAGAGCTAAATCAGAAAATCAGGCTGTTGAATGTTGATGCACAACAGTCTGAGCTGGATAAACTTAGTCAGGAACATTACACCAGGCTTTGCGATTGGTTAGTACGAACTAATAAATTTGCCGAAACAATGTATGCCAACGACGAAGAATACGTTCAACCGGTGGCTTGCTCGGAGTATGCGCCAGATTTACAACTTAGACTGCTGCATATCGACCTGGAATCTCTGCAAGAACCCATTCTCGACATAGGTTGCGGGCGCGAGTTGAATCTGGTGAATTACTTGCGCGACAATGGTTTTGAAGCGTATGGCATTGACCGCTTTGAAAACAATAATCCGTTTTATACCAAAACCGACTGGCTGGAATATGATTACCAACCAAACTTCTGGGGAACGGTTATCAGCAACCTGGGTTTTTCTAATCATTTTGTACATCACAACCTACGCGTTGACGGAAACTTTAAGGTCTATGCCCAAAAATACATGGAAATACTGGCATCGCTGAAAACCGGCGGCAGCTTTTGTTATGCTCCTAACCTGCCGTTTATCGAAAAACATTTAGACAAAAATAAATTTCAATACAGCGGATTTCGGGTTGAAGGATCTGAATTTGCTGCGAGTCGGGTTGTAAAACTCTGAAGCTAAATATCAGTCTTGCTACCCTTCCCCGAACTTATATAAGAACAAAATCTCTTTCATTAATCGTACCTTCACTCCCACCCTTATTTTCAATGAATATTATCTGTTACTATAGCCGATGATTCAGTTTGCCTAAACCATTTTTCCACCCGATTTGTAGTTTAAAGTTGAATATAATTAAACACAAACTAAATATTATTCAATATTATTTTGATAATATGAAAATACATAGTATTTTTGTGCAATAAAATTTCAACGACTATGTTACCTACAAATTGTCCGAGTTGTCAGGCTCAACTGAAAGTGAAATGTCTGAAATGCGAGAACTGCCAAACCGAAGTTAGCGGTTCGTACGACCTGCCCCTACTCGCTTTGTTGCCCGAAAGCGACCAACAGTTTATACTGCGCTTTGTCATCAACAGCGGAAGTCTGAAAGAAATGGCTTCGGAGCTGAAACTAAGCTACCCAACGGTGAGAAATATGCTTAACGATATAATCAATAAAATTAAGACAGATGAAAAGTAAAGATTTTTTCAGGCTTATTGTAAATCCATTTACCCGAATTGCCGGTTGGCAAGCTTTGGTGCTTGGTTTGGTATTTTTGGTAGTCAGTGGTATTATTGGTGGATTTGGCAATGTCGTTTTTGATGGAGTTATCGACTCGCATTTGGTAAAGCAAGTAACCATGCTGCAATCTTTCAGCTACATAGCTATAAGTTTGCTGACGTTGGTATTGGTAATGTGGATGGCCGGATTATTTATCGCCAAAGGTTTCCGGTTTATCGATATACTCGGCACCATGACGCTGAGCAAAGCCCCGTTTCTGCTGATGGCCATTGTCGGATATTTCGCTAAAATGCCCGATATGAATGAAGTTATGAAAAACCCAATGGTCGTTTTCAATTCCATGTCAATGGTTGTGTTGATGATCTTGTCTATTCCTGTACTGGTTTGGTCCATCACCCTTATGTATAACGCGTTGAAAATATCGAGCGGAGCAAGCGGCGGTAAGCTTACCACTGTGTTTATTATTGCCATACTGGCATCGGAAGCTATATCTAAGCTTATGATTTACTTTCTGATGTGATCAATTAAAATAAACGATTTATCAAAAATCCTATAAAACATAAACAGAATGGAAACTAAAAAATTCACTCAGTTCGGTACGTTTACAGTAATAATATTGTCCGTATTGTTAATAGTGTTTGTAATTTTACTTATCGATCATGGATTTTCAGCAAAGCCTGAAACATACATGTCTGCATCTCTTGTTTTGGCTTTTACTGTTTGCTTGCTTACATTCTATAAGCTGACGATTATGGTTGATGATATAACCTTTTCCTTTAAACTGGGAATCGGTATTTTTAGTAAATCATATAAAATCGATGAAATTGAATCCTGCAATTCAGTTAAGAACAAATTCATTTTTGGTTGGGGAATTCATTTAATACCAAATGGTTGGCTTTATAATGTTTCAGGTTTCAAAGCTATCGAACTAACCTTTAAAAACTCAAATAAGGTGGTAAGAATTGGCACCAATAAACCGGAGGAGATTGTTGAATTAATGCAGAGATTAATTAAGTGATTGTTTCAACCTAATAATACGTTTCAAAATGAAAAAAATCCTCTTACTAAGTATGTCGTTGGTATTGACGACATATATTTTCGCTCAAGACATTACCGGCGATTGGAAAGGCTTGCTCAAGGTTGGAGCTACTCAGTTGCATCTGGTGTTTCACGTCACTAAAACAGCTTCCGGATTAACCAGCACCATGGATAGCCCCGATCAGGGAGCTAACGGAATTCCGCTGGATAAGACCTCGTTTGACAACATGACGCTTACATTCGAGTTGTCGATGGTTAAAATCAGTTATACCGGAACAATTGATAACGCAGGAGTTATAAACGGAACTTTCAATCAGAGCGGACTCTCATTTCCATTGATCTTGTCCAAAAGTAATGATGCTCCCGTATTAAGTTCGCCTAAAATCGAGCCAAAGGAACCTACTGATCCGAACGATATTACCGGTGAATGGAATGGAAAGTTGAAAGTATCAGGCATGCAGTTGCGATTGGTTTTTCATGTTTCAAAAGCTGAAAATGCTTATTCGGCTACAATGGACAGCCCCGATCAGGGAGCTAAAAACCTGCCAATGAGTAAAGTAAAATTCGAGGATAATACGCTGACCTTGGAAATGGCTTCGGCAGGCATTGAATATGTGGGAAAACTTGACTCGGGCAAAGTGACGGGAACCTTTAAGCAGGGCGGTCAGTCGTTTCCCATGGTATTGACCCGGGCTGCCATAGCAAAGGTGGAAATGAAACGTCCACAGGAGCCTGTAAAACCCTATCCGTATTATTCAGAGGATGTGACATTTACAAATGCAAAAGCGAATATCACCTTAGCCGGAACGCTGACATTGCCTAAGATAACGGGTAAATTTCCGGTGGTGGTTATGATTACGGGCAGTGGCGCTCAAAACCGTGACGAGGAGTTGATGGGACACAAACCTTTTCTGGTTATTGCGGATTATCTGACGCGCAACGGTATCGGTGTGCTGCGCTTCGACGACCGCGGATCCTTTGCATCCAAAGGAGATTTTAAAACGGCTACCACGTTTGACTTTGCCACCGATGTGGAAGCAGCGATTGAATACCTGAAAACCCGTAAGGAAATAAATGTGAAACATATCGGACTAATTGGGCACAGCGAAGGAGGAATAATTGCTCCGCTCGTGGCTTCGCGCAACAAAAGTGTGAGATTTATCGTAATGATGGCCGGAACTGCCATCCCGGGAAGCGAACTGCTCATCCGTCAGCAGGAACTTATCGGGCGTGCATCGGGCATGAAAGAAAGCGACCTGAAAACCACCAAAGAGTTGAATACTAACATATATAAACTGGTAGATAAAATTTCAAACAATGACACCCTGAAAGCGAAAATTACGAATTATTTAATAACCAAAAGCAAAGAACTACCCGAACTGAATATTCCCGAAGGTAAAACCGTGAACGATCTTATTGAATTGCAACTTTCGCAATTAATGACACCCTGGATGCTGAACTTTATTCGCTACAACCCCGCTCCTACACTGGAAAAAGTACAATGCGCGGTTTTGGCTATAAACGGAAGTAAGGATTTGCAAGTGCCTGCAAGCGTGAATCTTCCTGCTATTGAAAAAGCACTGAAAAAAGGCGGCAACAAACACTTCAACGTGAAAGAATTGCCCGGATTGAATCACCTCTTTCAGGAATGCAAAACAGGATTACCGGCCGAATATGGCGAGATAGAACAAACCGTTTCGCCGTTGGCGCTTGAAACTATGACGGGATGGATAAAGACAGCGGCAAGCAGTAAGCAGTAAGCGGTAAGCTGCGGTGCTGTAAAGAATTAGGAATGGGAGTTTGACATTGAGTCTTGCTCCCATTTTGTTTGGAGAAATTTCCTGAAAAATGATTATCTTTGCAATCCGGATTGGAAAATTGGTTGATTAGCTCTTTGGTTGAGTGGTTAATTAGTTAATTCGTTGACTGGTTGAGTGGCTCATACCCATACGGAAACAGGAAATAATAAAATTGTAAATAAATATATGGCAAAGGAACTTACTTCGCGTAGCGAAAACTACTCACAATGGTATAATGATTTGGTAATTAAAGCCGACCTGGCCGAGAGCTCAGCGGTGCGCGGCTGTATGGTGATTAAACCTTACGGTTACGCCATTTGGGAAAAAATACAGGCCGAACTGGACAGAATGTTTAAAGAAACTGGTCACGTAAATGCTTATTTCCCGTTGTTTATACCTAAATCATTTTTGAGTAAAGAGGCTGAACATGTTGAGGGTTTTGCCAAGGAATGTGCCGTGGTAACACATCACCGTTTGATGGCCGATCCGAATGGTAAAGGGCTGATAGTTGATCCGGATGCTAAACTGGAAGAAGAACTGATTGTGCGCCCAACTTCCGAGACCATTATCTGGAATACCTATAAAGGGTGGATTCAATCCTATCGCGATTTACCATTACTGATTAATCAATGGGCCAACGTGGTTCGTTGGGAAATGCGTACACGCTTGTTTCTTCGTACAGCGGAGTTTTTGTGGCAGGAAGGTCACACAGCGCATGCAACAGAAGCTGAAGCTGTGACTGAAGCCCGTAAAATGCTTGAAGTGTATGCCGACTTTGCCGAACGCTTTATGGCTGTACCGGTACTCAAAGGTGTAAAATCGGCCAACGAACGTTTTGCAGGAGCGCTGGATACCTACTGTATTGAAGCACTTATGCAGGATGGTAAAGCCCTGCAGGCAGGAACATCACACTTCCTCGGGCAGAATTTTGCCAAAGCTTTCGACGTTACCTTTATGGACAAAAACAACAAGCTGGATTATGTTTGGGCAACTTCGTGGGGAGTTTCTACCCGACTGATGGGTGCGCTGATTATGACTCACTCAGACGATAACGGACTGGTACTCCCTCCTAACCTGGCTCCATTCCAGGTGGTGATTGTGCCTATCTACAAAAATGAAGAACAGCTGGCTGCCATCGATGCCAAAGTGGATGAGATAATTCCAAAACTGAAAGCATTGGGCATAAGCGTAAAATACGATAACAACGATAACAAGAAACCGGGTTGGAAATTTGCCGAATACGAACTCAAAGGTATTCCGGTACGTCTGGCATTAGGTGCCCGCGATCTCGAAAACGGCACTGTGGAAGTGGCTCGTCGCGATACCTTAACCAAAGAAACTGTGGCTATTGAAGTTGTGGAAAACTACATCAGCGACTTGTTGAAAACCATTCAGGCTAATATTTTCCAGAAAGCATACGACTACCGCGCCTCAGTAACACGCGAAGTAAACTCGTACGACGAATTCAAAGTAGAAATTGAAAAAGGTGGATTCCTGATGTGTCACTGGGATGGAACTCCCGAAACTGAAGAACTTATCAAGGAAGAAACCAAGGCCACCATCCGATGCATTCCGTTAAACGGTGATACTACACCGGGTGTATGTATGGTAACGGGTAAACCTTCGGCTCAGCGGGTTGTATTTGCCCGTGCTTATTAAGGGGTTTTTATTATAACGCAATACACAAAGAGAGTGTCCCTAATGGCACTCTCTTTTCGTTTAAATGAATCGTTGTTTTGTTACTTATAATTTAATGTGAATTTGATATAAGGATTCATATAACTAGTTGAAATTCATTTATCAATATTCCCAGAGAGAATTTATATCCATAGAGATATTAGTTTTTCGCATCGAATTCCCCGTTAGGGGATTTAGCTATTTATCCCCTAACGGGGAATTAATCCACTCAGGACTATATTTCTATTGATATTTAAGTCCTAACGGACTAATCTTTATATCTAACTCACGTGAATTTAGAGCAAAAATATGTCGGTGCTCTGCACCTCTTTTTGTTTATCCAGACAATATCTACAAAGATTTTGGTGCTCTGCACCTTGATAAGATTTAATGAGAATCAAAGAAGCTACCAGATCCCTGAAAGGGTTCAATAACTGACCAACAGGTTGCACCTGCGCTTATCGGACTTACATTCTTTAAAAATAATCATAGAAATTCTGTTCTCCTTAATTCTTTTTTGTATGTTTGTGAAACGGAAAAAAACAAATACAAAAGAGTGATGTTTTACACCGAAATAATCGAAACAAAAACTACCGAAATGAACAAGAAATCTATTTTTTACAGCCTGTTGGCGGCACTGCTACTCTGCTGCTGCAAACCAACAACCCGACACAGCGAAAGCCAATCCACAACAGAAAGCACCGATTCAGCAACGACGGGCGCTGCAAGTAAGAAAACTGCCAATACGGCGGCTCAGATTTACGCCAAACAGCAAATTCCGGTACTGTGTTATCACCGCATAGAAGATGGCAAGAAAGGCGACTACACGGTGAGCAAAGCCACCTTTACTTCGCACATGAAAGTGCTGGCCGACAGTGGATATCATTCGGTGTTGCCGGGTCAACTGTACGATTACCTGGTATATAATAAAAGCCTGCCCGCGAAACCCGTATTGATAACGTTCGATGATTCCAGAGCCGAGCACGCTGCTGTAGCCGCTCCGGTGATGGAAAAATACGGATTCAGGGGCGTATTCTTTATCATGACTATCACCTATGATAAGAAAAACTACATGACACGGGAACAGATAGCCGGATTGGCTAAAGCCGGACATACGGTGGGGCTGCACAGCTGGGATCATACCATGGTGACTAAATATAAAGAAGCCGCTGACTGGCAAAAAGAAGTGGCAGAGCCCAAAAAGAAACTGGAAACAATTACCGGAAAGCCGGTTGAGTACTGGGCTTACCCTAACGGAGTGTTTAATCATGCCGGAGCGCAGGAACTGAGCAAGTACTTTAAGCTGTCGTTTTCGCTCTCCACCAAACGCGATTCCGTGGTGCCACTGCAAACCGTGCGCAGAATTATAGTACCCGAATGTTCGCCACAGGGCTTGCTAAAATCCATGCGCAGAAACTTCTGATCCGGTATAATTATTCTGTATAATAGAGATTATACAAGTTTAATTTTGTGGACTTCTAGCACCGTCTATTTATGACTAATAGCACATAATATTTAACCCTCAGATCCCTGAAAGGAATCAATGTGAACCAACGGTCAGCGTTAGCTAATAACCGCCGGTAAAACCGGTGGATGAGAATCAGGTAAACTGTCGGAACCCTGAAGGGGTTCAATAATAACAAATTATAGTATTGTTCAGCCCACTTCGGGGCTGGTATTGTGAGTTGTTCAAACATCCCCCAGTTTCGCAAGCTTCACTGGGGGCTATTCACATTTAGCCACTCCGTGGCAAAGAATTTCTTTTTCAAATTCCATATACAACCAACTTATATTATCTATAATAAAAATCTCAACATTATGAATTATAAATATCACATTGTTTTATCCATCGCATTTGTTTTAGCACTGAGCGGGTGCGATTCAAAAAAAACACCCGGAGCAAAAAATAGCACAAAAGAAAAAATATCCGGACAGGCTGAGAAGAAAGAGCGTACACCTATTGATACACTGGCCTATCAGCAAAAACTGAAGGCGCTGGCCAACGGCGACACCACCGGACTGTGGCCGAACCATCTCCGCTCCTACCCGCTGGATGGCGCCATACTGCCATTTAAAAGAATTGTTGCTTTTTACGGCAATCTGTATTCGAAAAGAATGGGTATTCTGGGCGAATTGCCCCCCAAAGAACTGTGGAAAAAACTGAATGGCGAAGTGAAAGCTTGGGAAAAGGCCGACTCCACCACGCGTGTACAACCCGCCATACACTACATTGCCATAGTGGCTTCGGGTACACCGGGCAAGGATGGAAAATTCCGCACCCGCATGCCGGAACATCAGATAGACTCGGCACTGAGCATAGCCCGCATGGGCGATGCTATCGTATTTCTGGATGTGCAAGTGGCACTGAGCGACGTGAAAACCGAAGTACCCACACTGGAAAAATACCTCAAAATGCCCCAGGTGCATTTGGGTATCGACCCAGAGTTTTCGATGAAAGAAGGCCACCGCCCGGGTACTAAAATTGGCACCATGGACGCTACGGACGTCAACTTCTGCTCCGATTATCTGGCTAAGCTGGTGAAAGAAAACAACCTGCCTCCGAAAATTCTGATAGTGCACCGCTTCACACAAGGTATGCTCCGTAATTACAAAAACATCAAGCTACACCCCGAAGTACAAGTGGTAGTCAACATGGATGGATGGGGCGAGCCGGTGCTCAAACGCAGTACCTACAAACTGTATGTCTACAAGGAAGCGGTGCAGTTTACCGGATTCAAGCTGTTCTATAAAAACGACTTAAAGAAAGCGCCTCACGTTATGCTGACGCCTCAGGATCTGCTGAAACTGAAGCCACAGCCTATCTACATTCAGTATCAGTAAACAACGGATATCGGACATTAGGCATGACACCACAGGATATAGCTGCAGCCCGGCTGTACAACCAACACATTGAAACATCGGAACTCAGCTCGGTGAAAGAGCTGGTGGCGCGGATGGGTGCCATTCAGGCGCAGGACTTTGCTATGGCAACACTTGCCATTGGACTGCGGCTTACGGATGCCACCCATACCACGGTGGAAACGGCGTTTAATGCCGGCGAAATTGTCCGCGCGCACCTGATGCGCCCCACCTGGCACATAGTAGCAGCCGACGACCTGCACTGGATGCTGAAACTCACCGCGCCGAGGATAAAATCGTCGCTCACATCGCGGCATAAACAGTTGGAAATTGATGCCGATATACTCCGAAAAGCCAATACCATCATTGAACAGGCATTGCTGAAAGAGCGATACCTTACGCGAGAAGAGCTGGATAAGCGATTTACAAAAGGCGGGATAAAAACCACCGACAACCGTTTATATCACCTGTTGTTTTGTGCCGAGATTGAAGGGCTGGTGTGCAGCGGCCCGCTTGCCAACGGCAAACAAACCTACGCGCTGCTGCCCGAAAGGGTTCCGCTTGTGCGGGAATTATCCTACGAAGAATCGTTGGCAGAGCTGGCGGGACGATACTTCACAAGCCACGGTCCGGCCACGTTGCAGGACTTTGTGTGGTGGTCGGGACTGTCGCTTACCCAGACCAGACTAGCACTGGAACTTATCAAAACCGACCTTGTATCCGTAACCGCAGGTGCCGAAACCTATTGGATGGGCAACGCGCCCACCAACCCCAAGCCGGGCGAAAACTCCATCCATTTATTGCCGGCATACGACGAGTATCTGATCAGCTACAAAGACCGTAGCGCCTCGTTGATGCAGGTCGACAACCAAAAGGTGGTGTCCAGCAACGGAATTTTCCGCCCCGTGGTGGTGATAAACGGACAGGTATCAGGACTGTGGAAACGCAGCCAGACTAAAAATCATACAACTGTTGACGTAACATTATTCCAATCGCACGACGAGGTTATGCAGGAAAAAATAAAAGCTTCAGCTGCCATGTTTGATGTGCTTCTGGGAAAAAACACCCGGCTACTGCTGTCCGGTCAATAACTAAGACCTCTTACACCATACGATAACACCTCGTACACCACATGATAAGACCTCTCCTACTATGATAAGACCTATTACACCACCGGACAAGACCTCGTGCATTGACCTATACCCTGCCCTACAACTTATAAATATGTGCTTATTTTTTTAATAAACCAAGCTATATAACAATACACAATGTAACTAGATTTTCGTTGATGACAATTTCCCCAACAACGCGACATGCGCTGTTGGGGAAATTTATTTCGGCCCATGCAGACCGTTGAGTAAAATAAAGTGAACCACGTGTTGTTAATTATAAAAATAGTTCCTATCTTTGGGTTTTTAAAATCAATAGCAACAATCACCTTAACAAGTTGGATATGCTTAGTAGCACTATTTTACTCTTCTTTTTTTTTATATGACTGTAAAGCAATAATTTAAATTCGTGAGTGAGTAAAGATATAAGTGATATATGCCCAGTATAACTGGGCATATCCAAATTATACTCAGTATATACATGTGTTAGCAGCTATTATAAAAAAATGAGTGAAAAAGATTGGAAATATTATTTGTTAAAATCAGGACTTCCTTTTGAATATGAGGTCAAAGAATGTTTCGTCAAACATGGTTGTACGGTTTGGGATGAATACTCATATATCAAAAATGATGAAAACAATATTGAGAAAGAATTTTCATATGACATAGATGCCAACTATTGGAGTTTAAATGGTGGTAATTCAATTGACTTTATGATTGAATGTAAATATAAGACAGAACCGACTAAATGGTTTTTTCTTCCTGACCCATATTCACATCAAAGTGAAGTAAATCAAAATTCATTCTTCCACCCTATTGATTATTTTTGCGACAACAAATTTTTACACAGTAGATACCCTTATAATAAAATAAGAGACCCACTTGGACCTTTTTGTTTAAAAGGTGTTGAAGTATATCAAAACCAATTTTTAGAAGTAAATATTCATAAAGCAATAAATCAACTTTCATATGCATTCGTTGAACATGTTGTTTCTTCCATTCAAAGTCAATTAACTACAGAACTATTTTTTAATACAGTTTTTTTCAATATTCCTATAATAATTACTAATGCAGAGTTATTTATTATTAATGAAAAAGTAACAACTAAAGAAATAGAGGATTCAAAAGATATTGACTCTATTTCGACAAAACAAGATTTCTTGCTTTTCCATAATAAAACAGGTGAAAGCTTACTTCAATATAATAACACCATTATCACTAATTTTTTCAGCAACTTTGACGATGAACTTTTAAAATCAAGAAACAAGTCATTTACAAACGATATTGCTCACTTAGGAAATGTAATTGCTCAGCACTATTGTCCTGAAATTATATTAATTATGCATCATGACAGCGAACACAATAATTACAACAAACTTTTTGAATACATAAAATTTCTATTAAATCCGTCACAGGAATTAGACAATGCACTTGAGAAAGCTACTGTTGAATGGAAAAAGCATATGAATGAGTTTGAAAAGAAATATAAACGAAAAAAATAACAGCTGCTAACACACGCCTATGTCCATTGGCTGGCTGACGTGCATTTCGCAGTCTTTGCTCCCGCATTAGCTTCGCTGATTTTCAATTCACTTTGTCGTTCCACGACAGCGAATGCTCCCGCAAACCGCCAATGCCCATAGCCTCGGTCGTTAGCTGCACTTGTAAAAAAGAAAAAAGAGACTTGCAATTTATGAAGACATTTCCAAAACTTGACGAATATTCTATTGACGAATTAATCATAATTGTCTACCATGAATCGGAGGACTGGCAAGTTGAAGCGGTTGATTATGCGAAATATCTTTTAAAATCTATAGGTGTAACTGACACTTTCGCAAAGAAAAGAGTTCTTGAACTTGAGAAAGAAACATATAAACTTTGGGAGAAAGAAAATGAAAGGCGAAAAACTGAAAGTTATAATCCCTTTGATTTGATTTTCATGACTATTCTATGGCCGAAATACTTGTTGAGAGATTTGAATTTAAAAAGTTACGGTTACATACTTAAACGAAAACAAAGATTAATTTGCCTAAGTCTGGGATTTACGATTTATTTATTAGTTGGATTTTATGCATCGCTAACTTACCCAAGCCAAGAAAAGGAGAGACTCGACAAATTCAGACAAATAGTGGAAGCTGACAGTATTGCGAAATCTAAAATTGACTGGACAGGCGACTATGTTTTTATTGACTCTTTGAAAAACCAAAAAGAAAGAATAACATGGGAGTTAGCCCTCGAAAAGGAAAATAATAAACATAAAGGGACGTTGACACTGACTAAGGGAAAAGAAAAAGTTTCAATACCTTGCATTGGTTTGATAAAAGACAAAGGTTTAGAAGTATATCCCGACAGAAATGCAACTCTTTTGAACAAGATTGATGTTGGTTATTACGACAATTTATTCATTCTTAGCAGACGAGAAAATGAGATTGTGACAATTTGGGTGAAAGTAAAACCATACTACGACTTGAGAAACAACGAGACAGGAATATTTACGAAAAACAAATGCAGCTAACACACGCTCTTAGGTTTGCACAATAATTAGAATTTTGAAAGGCGAGGTTGATTTTTTACTTTTGTTGTATAAAAGCAAGGAATTAACCGGCTTTGAGGGTAAACTAGTAACACACGTGAATATATTCTTGAGATTGGCGAAGTCTTCAGGTGGCTGTTGCACAAAAAAAAGGTGTGCAACAGCCACGGGACGCTATGGCAAACATCGGAAGATGGAGTATTTACGCTACAGGGAACAAGGAAAAAACAAAGATGAATAATGAAATATAATTGTAATTAATGCGAATATGAATTCAGTAAGTAGTCGTTGGGCTGTCACTTTTACATGCATTTTATTTCTAATTGGACAAATTGTTTTAGTAGATCATATCTCTGCTCAAAAACTCATAACAATCAGGGGTTTTGTGTTGGATGGAATGACTAAAAATTCTGTTCCTAATGCAACAATCAAGTTGTCGAAAAATAGGATAACTACAGCTAAGATTGATGGAAAGTTCGAATTCAGCTGTTTGCGCGAGGATACTTTTATGATCACTGCAATAGGTTATTATCCTCGTTTGTTGAGCGTTCATGATTTGCTTACTGATTCGTCAAAGTGTAATGTGCTTATGCAACCATCTGTTTATCAACTTCGTTCGGCAGAGGTAACAGCTAAAAAAAAGAAAACTAAAATTTCAAAGGCTTTGGATTTACTGTCTGACGTATCGCACCCCTTCACTTATTTCAGTAGAGAAGAAAGATTCAACCGCAGATTTGCAAAACTCAAGTCGAACAGTGTCTTTTTCTCTCAAAATATATACTGGGAAATCAATCGCCAGTTAATTGTAGAAATAAGTAAACTAAGAGCTGAGGAATTAGATAAATGCATAATGTATTGCAATACTCATATTGTTTTGTCGCCTAACGATGATGAGAAAACCATTACAAATAAATTGCTACTTTTAATTTCCGATTATTTTAAAAGCACTAAAAGCGAAAACCGAGACAGCTTGAATGTAAGAGGTTGAGTATGCACAAAACTTCGTTCAGCGTAGTTTGGCGGCATTGGGTTCGGCGAAGTCTCCAAATTTCGTCGTGTTAAAAGCAAGGCTCTTGCTTGCATATCAGGTTGAATATTGTCTGAACTTGGATTCAGCTGATTAATCAGATAAAAAAGGACCTCTGAAATCTGATTAATCATTTAATCTGATAAAATCGTGGTTCAGACTGTGACAGTGATTACGCCCGCAACTAACGGTCACGACCAACGGGAGTAAATTGGCAAAAGGTCGTAGGCTTGGGAGTTAGGGGCAATCGTGAGTCGTCCTGAAAAATGTCTACACAAATAACAAACTTTAATAATATAGAAAAATGATACGAAAAAAATCCAAATCCATTCCGATAAACCTTAAGGCAAACGAGTTTGGTGAAGGGATTGCTATTGAAAAAATATCTTTTAAAGATTTTGGTATAGAAGAAATTGAAGAAGCTAAAAAATCACACCGTGAGGATGGTCATTCATTCTTCTTGCTTGAAACGGGAACAGTTTCTTTTGAAATTGATTTTCAAAAGTATAAAATTAAATCGCCCACTGTAGTGTACATTCATCCTAACCAAGTACATCGCATACTTGCATTTGAAAATGCAATCTCTAGCAGTTGGTCAATTAATAATGAAAATCTGAACCCCGAATATCTAGAATTATTGGAAGACATAATACCGGTAAAGCCATTAGTGTTACAGAAAGAAACATTTTCCATCATTTCCGAAGCAGTATCAATTACTACAAAAATTTTTGAACAGAAAAACAATAAACTATATCATTTCTTATTAAAAGATAGTTGCAACGCATTGGTTGGATTAGTTGTTTCACAGTGTTTAGAACAAGCAAAATCATCAGACAAACGTTCAAGGTTTGAAATTATTAACAAAGATTTCAATGTAATATTGGAACGTAATTATACCACAACAAAACGCCCTACTGAGTACGCCCAAAAACTGCACCTATCTACATCTTATCTAAACGAATGTGTCAAAAACACAACAGGCTATTCCGTTTCCCATCATATACAGCAACGTGTAATTTTAGAAGCTAAACGTTTGCTCTCTCATTCTGATAAAACTATCAAAGAAATTGCAGCAGAATTAGGTTATGATGATTACCCCTATTTTTCAAGACTGTTTACCAAAGTTACGGGAATGACTGCTTTAACTTTTCGAAATAAAAACCTTGATTAGTCCAATACTTACCCCGTATCGACATTTTATATCTTTGTTATTCGATGTATTTTTGTACCATCAAAATAATAGAATAATAATATGTAAACATTTAGAAAAATATGGAGGTAAACACAATAATGAAAAATAACGCAATTTTAGCAGTTGAAGCCTACGGTTTGGTAAAGACTTTTGGTAATAACAAGGCTGTTGATGGAGTGAGTCTAAGTATCCCGGCAGGTAGTATCTGTGGTATACTTGGGCCTAACGGCGCAGGAAAAACCACTACAATTAATATGCTTGCCACATTATCAAAACCGGATGCAGGTAATATAAAAATATTCGGTTATGATGTTTTGCACGAAACTCAAATTGTGCGTCAACTGATTGGGTTGACAGGGCAATTTGCTTCTATCGACGAAGATTTAACTGCTTTGGAGAACCTTATGATTTTCGGCAGATTATATGGATATTCCCGCAAAGATTCTAAGCGTAAAGCGAATGAACTCTTGGAAGAGTTTGGGCTTAGCGATGTGGCGAGCCGTGCATTGTCAAAGTTTTCCGGCGGTATGCGGCGCAGACTTGACCTCGCAGTAAGTCTGATTCACCAACCACCGCTAATCTTCCTTGACGAGCCAACAACAGGGCTTGATCCAAGAACTCGAACACAGATGTGGCAGTCAATACGCAATCTTGTAAAAGGCGGCTCAACGGTATTGCTAACGACACAGTATCTTGATGAAGCCGACCAACTTGCCGACAACATTGTTGTAATCGATAAGGGACGAGTTGTTGCGAACGATACGCCCGATGGATTAAAACGATCTGTGGGAAGCAGTTCGTTGCACTTGACTGTCAAAGACACTGATAATACGGCCAACGCTGCGCAAATTATTGAAAGAATACTCGATGCGAAGGTTCATCTTGCAGAAGCATCTGAATTAATCGTACCTATAGAAAATACCGACAAGCTTACTGATGTGCTAACGAAGCTGAAAGATGCAGGAATAAAATTGTCTGGAGTAAACATCCTACAACCTACACTTGATGAAGTATTCTTCGCACTTACTGGCGAGGGTTCCAAAGATAAAAAAGATAATAAGGAGGAAAATTTAAATGACTAATACAACCATAATACCCGCTGCCGAACGAAAACTGAAAAATAGAATCGGAGTTGGCACTACAATCAGAAACTCATGTACGCTCGCTTATCGGGCGCTATTAAAAATGTTCAAAAGTCCCGAAATATTAGTGGATTTCGTAGTCTTACCGATTATGTTCACGTTGCTTTTTACCTTTTTATTCGGGGGAGCAATTTCAGGCAACATCCCGAACTATCTACCGATTGTTATTCCTGGCGTTTTGTTGATGTCATCTTTCACCAATTGTACCACAGCGGGTAGTAAACTGCGCGAAGATGTGGACAAAGGCACAACAAGCCGTTTTAAATCCATGCCGATTGCACGAATTGCTCCATTGGCCGGAAGTTTGACTGCCGACCTTGTACGATACCTAATAGGGGGAATTACCGTTTTTACTACGGGATATATTCTTGGTTACCACCCGGAAGCAGGCATTCCTGCAGTTATTTTCAGCATACTTTTCATAATGTTCGTTGCTTGGTGTCTGAGCTGGGTGTTTGCGTTCATTAGTTTGAGCACAAAGACTATTTCAACTGCCTCTGCGATTGGTGTAGTGGTGATGTTCCCGCTGGTGTTTCTGTCGAACGCTTTTGTTCCGACCTCAACAATGCCTGGCTGGATGCAATATTTTGTCCTGCATATCAACCCGCTATCCAGCGTCGTAATAGTGGTACGGCAAATGTTGACTTATGGCACAATAGGTGCAGATTTTCGGCTCGCATTATTCGGTGCTTTTGCGCTACTCTGTGTATTCATTCCACTCACAATAAATGCGTATAAGCGCAAGGCATAATCCTTGTATAAACTATCATCGCAGGGAATCAGATATAACAATTTTGAAAGAGGCTTATAATTCGTGAAAACGTAAATTATTAGACGGACAACATTTAATGCGTAGCTTAGCGCCGTATGTTGAGCGAAGTGTCCACACTTCGTTCAAGCTAAAAAGAAATCTCCGGACTTCCATATTGAATTGTATTATTAGAAGCCGAAGCTTATATTTTAGCACGTCGTAGTTTGGAGAGCAAGAAGAAAAGAGAGTAAAAAGAAACAGTCGGGGGTATTTACAATTAGCTTGTAAATACCCCCGACTATTATTTCAATAAAATATATCGCTTAGAAACGCATAAAGAAATCCCATGTTTCTTTGGCAATCCAATTGACAGAAGACCCCGGATCTTTAACGTCATTGGTGTGACCCCCCACGAATGAACCAAACAAGACAGGATATTCAGTAGGAAGTCCTTTAATTTCAGTGGTGATATGAGTCGATGTTGTGGCTAATGGTAATTCCGGTAATTGTTTTAATCCATTATCTTCAATGTGCGTTAATACACAATACTTACCACCTTGCTTTAGTGCATCTGAGTTTACAAACTTACAAAGATCGTCCTGAGTACCGGTTGTACTAAAATATGCTATCGGTTTGTGTTTGTTTTCCGGAAGATAAATATTCCAGTTGGCCGGAGAATAACAAGCCACCGCCCGAAGATCACTTTGAAATTCCAAGGATAACGAGTAGGTAAACATGGCACCAAAGCTAAAGCCACAGCAAAATACGCGAGTGCTGTCTACGCTCAATTTCTCTTTAAACAATTTAAGCATATCGGCAAAGAAGATATGATCTTTGTTATCACCTCCACGCCAGGGAGAACCATCGGTGTATCCCTGAGGTGCAACGAAAATTACAGGAACATTATCTCTGTCGGCATATGTTTTAAGGCCATAATAATTATTATCAACCATTGTTTGCATACTTCCCCCCATCATGTGCATGGCGAAAATCAAACGATACTTTTTGCTTTTGTCGTAGTTTTTAGGGACATCAATGATATATTGGCGGGTAAGTCCTGCACTGGTGATGGTATATGTCCCGCTCTTCAAATCTGTAGGGTCTTTAGTAGAACCGGTAGTGGGAGTTGTAGTTGGAGTATTGGCAACATTAACCGGATTATCTGATTGTGTATTGCACGAAAAAAATGAAACTAAAAGGAGAAAGATGACGAGTGTTTTTTTCATTATTCAATATTTATAAAAGATTTCGGGTTACTTATTTCCATTTTTACATGGCAAAGATACAACTATTTCGGTTTGAATATATACCAAAAACATTGTAAATAGACGTTGTCGTGGCCTATTTCTTTCGTCTAAACTAATGTCAACATATGAAAAGCTAACTCACGGGGTGTCTTAAAGTCATCCCGTGGGTAGAGGTAAAGAAATTCGCACCAGCAAGAGAAACTGTTGCTTTTTTTAGAAATACGAGTTTAAAGAAAACAGTCGGGGGTATTTACAAATAAACTGTAAATACCCCCGACGATTATTTTAAATAAAATGTACTAGAAGCGCATAAAGAAATCCCATGTTTCTTTTGCTATCCAGTTGACATCAGATCCGGGATCTTTAGCTTCATTGGTATGACCACCCACAAATGAACCGAACATTACAGGATATTCTGCAGGAAGTCCTTTAAGTTCAGTGGTGACATGAGTCGGCGATGTGGCTAATGGTAATTCCGGCAATTGTTTTAATCCATTATCTTCGGCATGAGTCAATACACAGTACTTACCACCTTGCTTTTTCTCATCTGAGTTGACATATTTACAAAGACCGTCCTGAGTACCTGTTGTGCTAAAGTAAGCTAAAGGTTTATGTTTGTTTTCAGGAAGATAAATGTTCCAGTTGGCCGGAGCATAGCAAGCCACAGCACGAAGATCACTCTGAAATTCTAATGATAACGAGTAGGTAAACATAGCACCAAAGCTAAATCCACAGCAAAATATGCGAGAGGTGTCAATGCTCAGTTTATCTTTAAAGAATTTAAGCATATCAGTAAAGAAGATATGATCTTTGTCATCGCGTGTACGCCAAGGTGAACCGTCGGTATATCCCTGAGGTGCAACAAAAATAACAGGAACATTATCTTTTTCGGCATAGGGTTTAAGACCATAATAATTATTATCAACCATTGTTTTCATACTTCCGCCCATCATGTGCATGGTGAAAATCAAACGGTAAGTCTTGTTTTTGTCGTAGTTTTTGGGGATGTCAATGGTGTATTGACGTTCAAGTCCAGCACTGGTCATGGTATAAATACCACTTTTAAAATTTCCAAGGTCTTTACCGTAACCGGCACTACGAACTGGAGCATTTTTTAATTTACGGGCAACTTCGACTGATTTACCTGATTGCGCATTGAGCGCAAAAAATGAAGCTAAAAGGAAAAAAATGGCAATTGTTTTTCTCATTGTTGAATATTTTTAAATGATTTCTGGTTATGTATTGTTACTTTCTATGCGTTAGACAACTGATGTTGGCATAAGTTTAATCCACTACCTTTATTTGGAATGGAAACAGGTTAAGCTGCATGTTTTATACAAGTGACAGCTATTTTCTATCCTAAATTTTTATGTACCCGGCGGTTTTATGACAGTGGATGAATTACGCGTGCCTTTGCACGGCATTTTCTATATTCTGCAGGACAAAGATACATATATTTCTGCTTGAGTGTATACCAAAAAACCATTTTATAGTCGCTGGATACACCACCAGAAACGAGAAATTTAAGCCATACCAAAGCAGATGACAAATCTATTAAAAATAAATCAAATCACACCTTGTTAATTATAAAAATAGTTCTTATCTTTGGAATTCTAAAAAATAAAACGATTTAGAAAACAGGAACACAGTAGATAAATGTGATATATGTTCAGTTGGCTGGATATAAACATTTTCAACTGAGCATATATACGTGTTAGCTAAAATAACAAAAAAATGATATGAAAATTAGAATCAGTTACCTGACAATTATGACTTTTATTATTTCGACTTCGGTTTTAGGACAAACGAAATATTACAAAACTCCAAACGGTAAAATCATAAACTCGACTACCTACTCGAAATTAAAAACAGATAAATTAGAACATTATAAAGCTTCATTTTCACAAGTAACATTGGAAGATGAATTAAAAGAATTGTATAGGAACAATGATAGCATTATCTATTCTTATACTTGGAACATTAAAATGAATGGAAATGAAAAAACTACAACTAAAGTAGTTGGTGTGGAGAAATATATTGGGAAAGTACTGCCTATTAAAAACCTAACTACAATCGACAACAAATCAATAGGATTAAACAACATGAAAGGTAAACCAACTTTGATAAATTTTTGGTTCACAACTTGTAAACCTTGCGTTGCTGAAATAGCAGCCCTAAATAAGATTAAGAGTACATTTAAAGATTCCGTAAATTTTATTGCAATAACATATGAGAAGAAAGACGTAGTCACCAAGTTTTTAAAAAAACATGACTATGATTTTATTCAAGTCATTGATGCACAAAACTTCATAAATGAAATAAACCTAACAAATTGTCCTTTAAACGTTTTCATAGACAAAGAAGGAAAAGTCGTAAGTGTTGAAAATAGCATTCCATACGAAATGAAAAAAGATGGAAAAATGAAAATTGGTGACGGCAAAGAATTTATAAAAACATTAAGAAAGTTACTGTAGCTAACACATGCTCTTAGGTTGGCTCTATAATTAGAATTTTGAGAGGTGAGCTTGATTGCTATACCTTTATTTATTAAAATAAGCTTTTCCAAAATCTAAACAGCCTATTATTTGTTTTAGAGGTCTACAGTCGATCTTATACAAGAGTTATTGGAAGCTCTTTATAAACACAGATTAAAAATAATAACAACATGTCGATAACAAAAGAAGAAGAATTAATTGGAATAAAAAAAGCTAGCGAAGCAGTAGCCTATACGCTTAGGGAAATGAGAAACTATGCCAAACCGGGCATGACCACCAAAGAGTTGGATGATTTTGGAGGAAAGCTGCTAATGGAGCTGGGTGCCAAATCGGCACCTTTTGTAAGTTATGGCTTCCCGGGTTGGACCTGCATAAGCTTAAATCATGAGTTTTGCCACGGTATCCCGTCAAACAACAGAGTATTACAAGAAAGCGATTTGATTAACATAGATGTTTCGGCCGAGCTGGATGGATTTTTTTCAGATAACGGCGGCTCGTTTGTATTAGGTGATGATAAATACCAATATCAACATCTGGTTGATGCCTCAAAAGATATTCTGCACAAAGCCATTTATAATATAAAAGGCGGAGTGCGTATTTCGGATATAGGATTTATCATCGAAACCGAAGCGAAAAAGCGAGGCTACAAAGTTGTCAAAAACCTGACAGGACACGGTGTAGGCAGAAAACTGCATGAAGCACCGGATGAAATCCCTAACTTTAAAGACAAATGGAACACTGCACGGTTTCGTAAAAACTCGGTGGTTGCTATCGAAACCTTTATTTCTACAACTTCAACCTATGCTCAAACACTCGGCGATGGTTGGACCATGATTGGGAATAAAGGCGGGGTTATGGCTCAGCACGAACATACCATTCTGGTAACCGATGGAAAACCGATTGTGCTCACCGAAATGAATGAAATATGGAACTAACCCATAAAAATATCTGTGGGTAAGTATCTGAGTTATTTCTAAGTCGGCTTAGTTGCCCGATAAAGACCTTGATTTATAAATTTGATGAAATATGAAAAAGGTATTGCTGTTATTGGCCGACGGATTTGAGACATTTGAAGCCAGTGTGTTCATCGATGTTATCGGTTGGAATATTGAGGAAGGCGATGGCTCTACTCAATTGTTTACCTGCGGGCTGAGGAAAGAAATAAAAAGCTCATTTAATCAGCGATTTATAGTAGACTACGTTGCCGATGAAGTCGACGTCAACCAATTTGATGCATTGGCTATTCCGGGTGGTTTTGAGGTATACGGTTTTTATAACGATGCGTATGCCGAAAAATTTCTTGATATAATCCGGAGTTTTAAAGCAAAGAACAAAATCATTGTATCAATATGTGTGGGTGCTTTGCCCGTTGCGAAAAGTGGTATATTGAAAGGGCTACAAGCCACGACCTACAATAGCGATATCAGACGAAAAGCGCTGGAAGAATTTGGTGCTCAGGTAATACATCAACCTATTGTGTTGGACAACAATATAATTACATCCTGGAATCCAGCCACTGCTGTGGATGTAGCATTACTATTGCTGGAACATCTGACAACAAAAAGTAATGCCGACTCTGTTCGTAAATTAATGGGCTTTTAATTTTTATATTTCAATAACATTCAGGTGAAATAAATCTATAACAACTTCAATTGAACACGTTTACGAACCGCATCTACTTCCAAAACCCGTACTTTCACATGCTGATGAACCGATACCACATCGGCCGGATTGGAAATAAATTTGTCGGACATATTGGAGATATGCACCAAGCCGTTTTCCTTAATACCTATATCTACAAAAGCTCCGAAGTTCGTGATATTGGTTACAATACCAGGTAATTCCATGCCAATTCGCAGATCGGCTATGTTTTTTACATTGGCATCAAACTCGAACACCTGAATGGCATTACGCGGGTCGCGTCCGGGTTTTTCCAACTCCTGCAAAATATCATTCAGCGTGGGTAATCCTACTTTTGGAGTAATATATTTCTGTAAATCAATAGTTTTCCGGAGCTCTTTTTGTTGTATTAATTCTTTTACATCCACTTTCAAGTCCTTGGCCATTGCCTCAACAACGCCATAACTCTCGGGGTGTACAGCCGAATTGTCCAGCAAGTGTTCCGCATCGGGTATTCGCAGAAACCCTGCACACTGTTCAAATGTTTTTGCACCCATCTTGGACACTTTCATCAACTGTTTACGACTTTTAAAAGCTCCGTTTTCGGTTCGGAAGTCCACAATGTTTTGAGCCAGATGTGATCCAAGTCCCGAAACATAAGTCAACAGATGCTTGCTGGCGGTGTTGAGGTTCACTCCTACCCGATTCACTGCATTTTCTACCGTATGATCCAAGGCTTTTTTCAATTGGGTTTGATCTACATCGTGTTGATATTGACCTACTCCGATAGATTTCGGATCTATTTTCACCAGTTCTGCTAACGGATCCATTAATCGCCGACCTATTGATATTGCTCCACGCACCGTTACATCATACTCGGGAAACTCGTCGCGAGCAATTTTGGAAGCCGAATAAATGGATGCTCCGTTTTCACTCACTACAAAGAGTTTTACTTCCCTGTCGAATCGGGTATTTTGGATAAATTGCTCAGTCTCGCGTCCTGCCGTTCCGTTACCGATAGCAATAGCCTGAATATTATAAGCTTCTACCATTTTTTGAACCTTACGCATAGCTTGCGACGTTTCATTCACAGGTGGATGCGGGTAAATGGTTTCGTTGTGCAGTAAATTTCCCTGTGCATCAAGACAAACTACCTTACAACCGGTGCGAAAACCGGGATCAATACCCAGTACCCGTTTTTGTCCCAGTGGTGGTGCTAACAATAACTGACGAAGATTTTCGGCAAAAACCCGTATGGCTTCCGTATCGGCTTTCGTTTTACTTTCGGCTGCAAACTCGGTTTCAATGCTGGGTTTCAATAACCGTTTATAAGCATCTGTAACGGCATCAGCCACTTGATGTGATGATTCTGTTTCTCCTTTCACAAAAATACGATCCAGTCTCTCCAACGATTTATCGTCATCTGGCGAAATGTTTACCCGCAGAAAACCTTCAGCTTCTCCCCTGCGCATGGCCAGTAACCGGTGCGACGAACAGCGCGCCAGTTTCTCGGTCATATCAAAATAATCGCGGTATTTCTGAGCTTCCTCATCCTTTCCTTTAATTAATTTTGAAGTTATAACAGCCTCACGGGCAAATATCTGACGGACAGCGTTTCGGGCTGCTTCACTTTCGTTTATCCACTCAGCCATAATATCGCGTGCACCTCCCAGAGCTTCTTCAACATTTTCAACCTTATCCTTGACAAACGGTTGTGCCATACGATCCACATCGTTGGATTGCTGTTTCATCAGCATCTTGGCCAAAGGTTCCAACCCCTTCTCACGGGCAATCTCAGCTCTTGTACGGCGTTTGGGTTTGTAAGGTAGGTAAATGTCTTCCAGCTCGGTTATATTCCAGCAGTTGTCAATTCTGACCTTTAATTCTTCAGTCAGCTTGTCTTGTTCTTCTATCGATTTCAGAACAGCCAGTTTCCGTTTGGCCAATTCGCACAATTTATCGTATTGCTCACTGATATTGGCTATTTGTACTTCGTCCAATCCATCAGTCATTTCTTTACGGTAACGACTGATAAACGGTATGGTAGCACCTTCGTTGAGCAATTGAATGGTATTTCGGACTTGTTTTTCAGCGAGTTGAAGCGAATTGGCGATAAGTGATATAAATTTAGCCGGAATTTGAGTCGTTTCGGTTGACATTGGAAATGAGTTTGTAAAGTTGAAAGTTTATAAAATTTGAGACCCTTTAGGCTTCGGCGTGAGCTCAGTCGAACGGGGTTTGGGGTCATGTCAATGCAGAATTTTAAATACCAACTCTTTCATTAAGTCGCCTTCGTCGGTACTTGGATTATCAATACCTTTGTACCTGGCATCCATATCGCGAATCCATGATATGATATTCATTGTTTTCCAGGCTCCAAAACTCTGAGCTGCTTTTTGATAATCTTTTACGAAATAGGGGTTTATCCTCAATTCAGAAGCCACCGCACCTTGACTTTTATCAGATAAATAATGATATATCATCAAATCGCTGAAAAATTTGAATAGCTGCGACAACACCATTACCATCGGGTTAGCTTTTTTATTTTCAGCAAAATAGCGTATTATGCGGTTCACCTTCACCACATCTTTATTAATCAGTGCTGCTTGCAATTCAAATACATTGAAATCTTTGCTTATTCCAATATTCTTTTCCACCAGTTCGGGAGTTAACCTTTGCACATCAGCTGGTTTTGTCAACAACAGTTTATCCAGTTCGTTCACCAACTTGCTCAAATCAGTCCCTAGAAACTCAGCAATCATTGCGACTGCTTTTTCGTCAATAGCCACATTTTTAGATTTGCAATACTTTGTAATCCAGCTTCCAACTTCGTAATCACGTAATTTGGCTGATTCATATACTGTGGCAACTTTCAGGACTTCCTGAAACCATTTCTTACGTTTATCGGGCGTACCGTATTTATAACACAGAACTAATATTGTAGATTTTAGCGGATTAGATAAATAATGAACAAAATTATCCCAATCTTTAATCAGTTGAGCTTCTTTTATAATCAATACCTGATAGGCTCCCATCATGGGGTAACGTTTAGCCGCATTTATCACCGTTGTGATATCAATATCCTTTCCGTATAAAATAGTCATATCAAACTCTTTCTCTGTCTCATCAAGCACGTTTTTCTGAATAAAATAAGATATTACATCAATATAATAAGGTTCTTCTCCCATCAGGAAGTAAACCGGACTATACTCTTTCTTACGGAGATCTGTCAGAATTTGATCGTATGTTGTTTCTTGTTTAGCCACTTTTTGGTTGTTTGAAAAGTATTTTTCTGAGATAAAAAACTATTCAAATCTCAAATGCTTGATAGTTCTACTGTTATTAATCAATGAAGATAAGGACTTTACTCCTATTTTTATATGTTCTTCCACAAAGTTGACAGTCACTTTTTTATCGCTTTCACTGGTTTTAATTCCATCTTCCTGCAAAGGCATATCCGAAACCAAAAGTAAGGCTCCAATAGGTATACTGTTATAAAAGCCGACCGAAAACAAAGTTGCCGTTTCCATATCCACTGCCAATGCATGTGTTTGACGCAGGTAATCTTTAAAGCTTTCATCATGTTCCCACACACGTCGATTGGTCGTATAAACAGTACCTGTCCAGTAATCTTTCCCAAAGTCACGAATATTCGAGGACACAGCACGTTGCAAACTGAAAGCCGGAAGAGCCGGTATTTCTGGTGGAAAATAGTCATTAGATGTTCCTTCCCCACGTATAGCAGCACTCGGTAAAATATAGTCTCCCAACTTGTTTTTATCCTTGAGTCCTCCGCATTTCCCCAGAAACAGAACCGCTTTTGGGCTAACAGCCGATAAAATATCCATGATTATAGCCGCATTCGGACTTCCCATACCAAAATTGATGATCGTGATTCCATTTGCCGAAGCGTTTGGCATATTACCATCTCTCCCCACAACCGGCACATTATACCATTCCGCAAATAATTCTACGTAATTATTAAAGTTGGTAAGTAATATATAATCAGTGAATTCATTCAATGGACGTTTGGTATAACGGGGTAACCAGTTTTCAACTATTTCTTTTTTTGTTTTCATAACCTACAATATTATAGTTTGTTTTTGTAATTTCGCACAATTACCAGCATGCAATACATCATCATAGCTGAAAAACACTATTTTATAAGAAGTCGACTTCAGAAAATAAGCGCTATTTGCACGTAATAATTAATAATTGGAAACAAAAATACTGAAAAAATGTGGCAACTAAACCTACCTGAGTATAATTTTCGAATAAAAAAACAAGACGAAAAACTTCTTATTTTTGATGCTCAACGTAAAAGATACGTCTCACTTACCCCCGAAGAATGGGTACGTCAGCATTTCATTCGTTTTCTTATCGAAGAGAAAGGATATCCTGCCGCATATCTTGCCGTAGAAAAGCAGTTGGTGGTTAATGGTATGAAAAAGCGATGCGATGCCATATTATATAATAATCTGGCTGCTCCCATCATGATTATTGAATTTAAAGCTCCAAATGTTCCCATTTCGCAATCCACCTTTGATCAGGTGGCTGTGTATAACAGCAAATTAAACGTAGATTTGTTTATTGTCAGCAATGGAATTGAGCACTTTTGCTGCAAAGTAAACACCAGAACAGCACAATATGAGTATTTTTCTCAAATTCCCGACTATTTAGCAATTAAAGGTTGTTAGATTTTAATATATACATATGGCTGATAATCAGATATGATCAATAAAAATATGTTATACAACAGTTAAATCATTATGATCGATTGAAGATTTAACGCGATGTATGCTGTTTTTATGTTGTAAAACATATAATTTTGCATCGTCAATCAGAGAAGATTTGATATGACAAATCTAATACAAAGAATACCCGCGAAAAATCATAGGGGAATTCTTTGTTTTTTCGTTTAATAGGTATAGGTATAAAAAAAGATTGTTTATTTAAATTTCCAGGTTATGAAAAAGATTTTAATGTTAGTTTTGGTATTAGTTGCAACTTCAGCTAGTACGTTCGCTCTCAATCCTAAGGATTACTCAGTATTTTATTCACTAAACAATAAATCAACTTTCAACAGTTTAATAGACTATTTAAAAGCAGATAAAGAACAGGTCGATTTTCTCAAACAAGTATTCAATGAAACTGCTAAAGAATTGGATAGCGCTACAAAAAGCAATAACGAGAAATTAGCCGAAAGTGTATTGAAATACAACTTGTACAATGCCAAATGTGTTTTGTCGGAAGATCAATACGAAAGGTATTTGAAAATGCTTAATACATTTTCGTACAACGATAAATCTGTGTTAGTTGCTCAAAAATAAGCAGGCTAACCTTTCAAAAAAAGACGTTTTTTTATTAGGTATTATATTTTTATTATAGGTATTTTAAATTGTATAATTAAATTTTTAAAGGTTATGAAAAAGATTCTTAGTTTAATAGTTATCCTGGTAGCGTTTGGCGCCAGTGTCTCAGCAGTTAATCCAAGTGATTATAGTATTTTCTACAAACTAAATAACACAAGCACTTTCAGCTCGATAGTTCGTTATTTGGATGCAGACAAAGAACAAGCAGATCAACTTAAATATGTGTTTTCACTTACTGAAAACAAGTTGAACTCATCTCTGAAAGCCGACAACGAAAACTCTGCTCAAAAAGCATTGATGTTTAATTTGGCTAACGCTAAAGCTATTCTTACCGATTGGCAATACAGAAAGTATCTAACTATGCTCAATGTATCTGT
>Ga0302211_10000051_pt1 | contig 59244 bp, 45 predicted proteins | sample II_Fen_E3_3_FD_200234 | JGI IMG/M metagenome (GOLD analysis project Ga0302211, IMG submission 200234) | Peat permafrost microbial communities from Stordalen Mire near Abisko, Sweden - II_Fen_E3_3 | ecosystem: Environmental > Terrestrial > Soil > Wetlands > Permafrost | place: Sweden: Abisko... | reverse complement strand
TTGTATAAGTTACATAAAATGCTATTGCCAGTTTTAATACAGCCTCGACTATTCCCAATAATGCAAAAACAAACATGTTTTCGCGAGCATTTAAAGCAGCATCGTAAGGAACAGATATAATCGTAAAGAAAGTACTTATAATGGTAAATTGATAGATTATTTTAGCTACCGTAACACGGTCCGAAGGAATCACTAAAATACCATTAAACAAATAAAAGCCTACAACTTCCAATAATAATAAGATCAATATTGCAATAGTAATATGTAATACTACACTTACATTAAATATTGTTTTCACTCTATCAGGATCTCCAGATCCTTGCGAGAAGGACATAAACCGCTGAGTTGCTGAGGCCATTGCAGTATTCAAAAAAGTTAGCATAGAAATTGCTCCTGCCACTACATTGAAAATACCAAAATCAACAACGCCTAATGCCGCTAAAATCAAACGGGTACTATAAAGAGATATAAAAACGGTTATAACCATTCTTGCATAAAGAATGCCGGTGTTATTTGCGACTCGATGAGCAGACTCCATGTATAAGAATTAATTTTAAAAACTATTTTTTCTCTGATTTATATCCATATTCGTATTTTCGGCTTAAGCCATAACGATAATCTCTGTTATTGTCTACTCCATTCAATACGAAATACATATTTTTCAGCTTTTTATTTATATATAAATCTGTAGCTTCTTCTATGTTTCTTTTATGTGTAAAGTCAGCTCTTACAATATAAAGACTTGCATCTGCAAAACGATTCAGTGTAAAACCATCCGAAACTACACCGATTGGGGCTGTATCAATTATAATATAGTCATATTGTTCTCTTAATTCAATCATCAATTTATCAAGTGACGGTTTAGCCAATAACTCATTGGGATTTGGAGGTACAGGTCCAGCAGTAATCACAGAAAGATTCGGATGAATACCTGATGGCCTTATCAATTGCTCTTTGTTTAAATGCTCAGTAAGAAATAAAGTTATACCTGATTCGTTACTTAATGAAAGATATTCAGCCAACTTTGGTTTGCGGATATCCAATCCTATAATCAATACTTTCTTATCTAGCAGGGCTAGACTAACCGCCAGATTAATAGTCACAAATGTCTTACCTTCTCCACTAACACTAGATATTATATTAATCACTTTCTTTTCCGGACTATCTAATACAAATAATAGATTGGTTCGTAAAAGGCGAACTAATTCTGTAAAACTATCGGTACTATTTTCTTTTATAATTACATTCTCCTTTTCATCAACTTTTGGAATCTGACCTAAAATAGGTACAATCGAAAGCTCTTCCAGTTCTTCTTTGTTTTCAATCTGGAAACGAAGCATATCTTTTATTTTAATTACCACGATAGGAATTATAAGACCTATGAATAAGGCAATAGCTAAAATTATTGATTTTCTTGGAGAAACAGGAGTTCCGGTGCTATTTGTATTATCAATCATTTTTGCAATAGGTTCCACAATAGACATATTCATGTATTTCTCTTCTTTTTTCTGAAGCATATACAAAAACAGTCCTTCCTTCACTCCTTGCTGACGTTTTATTTCATTATACTGACGTTCCTGACGTGGTATAGCCCTGATATGAGCGGCCGTTTCCTGATTTTTTGACAACAAGTCTCTAAGAATTATCTGTAGATTATTTTTCTCATTTCGTACGCTTGCCTGCACCGTATTAAACATAGATTCTATCTGATTAGTCAAATCAATCATTGCCTGATTGCTACTTGAGGCAATACGCGAAAGGCGATTACGTTCGGTCAATAGCCTGTTGTAATTGGTTATCAACTCACTAAGACCTGCAGTCTGAATGCCTGTACTTGCCGGCAGAAGCTGATATTTATTTTCCTTTTTGTGCATATAGTCATCAATATCAGAAACAATGGCTAACTGAGATTCTATTTCCAACCGTTTTTGGTCGAAACTACCGGTTTGTTGTATAAACATATTGCCTTGAGACTGAATATCAGTAATCCCCTGAACCTGTTTGTAATTCTCTGCTTGAGATTCGACGTCACCAAGTTGTTTACTCAAGATCAGAAGACGGTCATCGATAAACTGGGCAGTTTTATTTGCCATAGCAATTTGTTCATCTACATCATTTCTGTTATAGATTTCTATATATTTCTTTAAAAAATCCTTTCCTAATTGTACATCTGGGGTTGTAAATGTAACAGCCACTACCGAGGTCGTTTTTGATGTCAATTCTAGTTTTAGCCCTCCAAGCATTTCAGCTGCTTTGCTCGATGGGCTTTGAATGCTTACACCAATGAGCATATCTTCAGTTGGTCTAAATTGCCCACGAGAAATATAAATTTTACCAAATGGTAATATCACTTGGTTATCCGAAATTGAAGCTTTAACTTTATACTCTTTGTCTTGATATATACCGGAAAATTCATACTCACCATAGGGGTGGACTAAAATTTCGAACTCATAACCAGCTGTCATGTTTTCCAATACAGCTGTCGGCACACGAAGAAGTATGGGGCATTCAGAACCATATAATATTTGTTGGTCGTATTTTCCAATCTGAGGATATTTACGATCTACACCCAAAGTTTTTACTAATTGAAGAGTACCTCGCTCGGTATAATTTATGTACAAATCCAGTTCACGAACTACCTGCTCAACTAGTGTTGATGTTTTTAGTATTTCCAACTCGTTATCAACATTATTCTTTTGCGTATAAAGACCTAATTCTTTAAATGCACTCAATTCTGGTTGGCCTCCACCTTTTTGATCATCTTTCAGCAAGATAGAAGTATCAACTTCATAACTTGGCAGGGTAAATTTCAACTTAACAACCGCAACTATCAAACATAAAGCTATGCTAACTATAAACCATTTCCAGTATGACAAATATTTAAAGAAAATACCAAGAAAATCTATTGGTTTTTCAAATTCTTCTTCTGACTCAGAGTACTTATTCATATTCAATTATTTATAATGGACTTTATGGTATTTATACAAATATATTCAACTTTATTTTTATTATAGTTTGATGCTGAAGACGGTGAACACTAAACTTGTTAGCGTAAGCAAAACAGATAAGGACGAAATTCCAAATGATTCAGCTGCACCATAATTTGAAGACCTTGATCTTGATTTATTTGGTTCTACATAAACCACATCATTTTGTTCCAAATAGTAAGCAGATGAATAAATTACATTTTTATCACTTAAATTTATCGTAATATACTCTTTAGAACCATCAGCCTTCTCTCTAAGCACTTTTACGTTATCACGTCGTCCGTATATCGTTAAATCACCGGCTAATGCGAGTCCTTCAAATATTGTAAGTTGCCCATTATTTGTCTCAAATTTGCCTGGCCTCTGAACTTCTCCTAATATATTAACTGAATAATTTGTGAATCGTATGGTTATTATGGGAGATTCTTTCGTAAATGCAGCTGAAAGTTTTGTGTGTAGAATTGATTCTAACTCATGTCGGGTGAGTCCGACAACTTTTATTTTTCCGAATATAGGGAATTCAATTTCTCCATTATTATCCACTTCATAAGTTTGCAATATTGGTGGTGATGAAAGAGCTGTTTGAGTTGCCGCCTTTTCTATCTGAGGCATTATGAGATTATACATTTTTGAAGCCTCAGGCTCGGAACTTACAACTGTTATACTAAGCAAATCTTTCGGTTTAATTCTTGCTTCATATAAGCTTGCAGGAATCATTGGCATATTCGCAGATTTCTTTGCATTAGGATTTACTTTTTGGAAGTAGGCAATATCTTTTCCTGGTGCACAAGAATACATGAAAAGTAGGCTGAAAAACAGATACGCAAAAATTTTAGTTTGTTTACAACACATAATAAATGACTTTATTGAATTAAAATTAAATTTCACACAAAAGAATAACTACATTTATCGTTATGCATATTTCAAATATGTTTTATTCTACGAATATGATCGATTGAATAGGATTGTATTAAATTTCAGAACTCGTATTTTACGCAAAAATGTTCGTCAATCCCAGATAGAATCAACCAATTAGAATAAAGTTACGAAAGAATATAATGTTTATTACATCTGTAATAATGTATGGCAAACTATTTCATTAACACACAAAAGTGAATAAGCTAGGAAATATCAACAATGATCTGTCAGTATTTTTTTAAAATACACTATCAACAGACAGCTTAAATTATTGATTAATTCTAATTTTTGAGTCGTTCAAACTGCTACTAATTAAAAATATAAATATCTTAAAAATTTACAAAATATAATCCATCAATTTTATTTAACTGTAAATTTTGCATTGAGATATAGAATATCTCTTTTTAGAGTTAACAAGAGTAAGGACAAAATGTTTTAATCTGAATATAATTATTGCTCCTCAAACATCAATAAATAGTAAGATAGTTACAGAATATTCTATTCTTCAGGTTGATATTTTAATAGTAACTTTTTCAAAAACTATATAACACAACATAAAAAAACCCTTTCAAAATTTATAATTTTGAAAGGGTTGGATGTTACAAGAAAAAAAAACGATGGATTATCCGACTCTTATTTTTCTTACTTCCAGGGTCTTATTATCTTTTGAAATTTTCAACAAATAAATACCTGCAATAAGATTACTAGTATTAATTTCTGTTCTATTGCTACTTATTGATTGGTCAACAATCATTTGTCCATTCAAATTATAGATAGATATTTTCTCGTTTCCAGGATTCTCAAAAGTTATAACTATCGATTTTCCGAAAACTGGATTAGGAAATATCTTGTAAATTGTATTGGTTGGTAGCGGTTCTGTCTCTGTAGTAACACCTTTAGCCTTTGCAATATTCTGAGGTAGAATTGACGCATTTAGTGTCGGATCAGAAATATTTGTTTCAAGTCCGTTAATAGGGCCACAATTGCTATTCGCTTGAATATTCAATAGATTTCCTTCAGTTGTAGAGTAATAAACTCTATTATTTCTTATCGTATTAGAGGAACAATCAACTTTCCCTTCATCAAAATTGTACATAATTAAACCCGCCGTTTGATTAGCCGGATTTGCCGTTGCACGATCCTGAAATAAAATATTATTTTCAAAGACAATATTATTTCCACCTGCATTTCCGATACCTCCTCCTACAACATTAACAAGTATGTTGTTTTTGACAAGAACGTATGACCCCCCATTATCACCAACCGTTATAGCTCCTCCAGTGTGGTTCTCAGAATTGTAATCTCCACCTCTAAACCAATTGCCAATAATCTGAATCGAGTCATTAACAGATCCATATGTTTTGAAAAGACTTACAATGTCATCAACATGCGATTGAAGATGTATACTTTCAAAACTATTATAGTTTATTTGGTTACCACCTCCGCCATTGATACCTGCAAATTGTACAGAATGATGCCCGGGCCAACCTCCAATAATATTCTTAAAATAGTTGTGACTGACTTTAATACCGGAACAAGTACCTCCATTGAAAGAATTTCCTGTGTGGCTATTAACGAACACACCATCAGCTACCGAATCAAATACACAATCTTCTATTACTAAATTTTTAGCATTTTCAGCTGTAATAGCTTTGTATGCTGATTTTGAAAACTTACAATTCTTAATTGTAATATTGGAACATTCCCATAATTGAATATTATCCTGACTTAGCTTTGTAAAACTTAGCCCACTAATAACTTTACTGTCCACACCAAACCAAACAATTGATCCTGATGGAGTATAAGGGCCTGTGTATCTGGTTCCCTGACCAAAAGACAGCATGTGAGTTATGAATATCATCGTTGAAATTAAGACAACTTGTTTCTTTATTTTTTTCATTTGTTATTTGTACTTAATTGTTGTGATTTTCAGGGAGTACATTAAAGCTTAATCGCCTGTTTATTATTTTAATTACTAGCTCAAAAAAATTCCCTACAACAAAAGGCGTGAATTATGTAACTTATTTATAAAATTGTGTAACATTGATACATTCCAAAACACCTATTTTTGTTTCAATAAATTTCTAACTCAATGCATTTTTTATAATTTTTTTAAGCTGATTCCAATTTATTTAGATTGCTTTTATATTTGTAATTCTCATTCAACCAAAGGTGTGAATTATGTAACTTATTTATAAAATTGTGTAACATTGCTGCACTTCAAAACACCTACTTTTGTTTCGATAAACTTCCGACTCACTGCATTTTTTATATTTTTTTTAATACTGACTCCGACTTATTCAGATTGCTTTTGTATTTCTAATTTTCATACTCCAAAGATACACAAAGCAGCGTATACTACTGGAATATAGCCTATTGAAGCAGTAATTCTAATCGCTTGTAGTTTAAACTCTGACTAATTATATGCTTTTCTGTCAAAGTTGTCAATTCGCGGAAAGAGTTAAATATGCATAAGAACAAAACTCATCTCTACGTAAACTTCAAATAAACAAACACATACAGCAAATTAGCGGCTAATAATGCAGACATAATTACTGTTTTGTTACTGTATTAACCCGATTATTTCCAATATATTATTACATCAAATCAGAATAATTATTTATTTACACATCCAACAAACGGAGACATGCTGAGAAAAAGTATAAATTCCATTAACTATATTTGCATTTTTTAATTGTATTCAGATTGAATTTCACACTCTATAACTATTTACGAGTAATTATTTCTACTCTCAAACTTAAAATAATGTAAAAAATTCGACAGCAAATAATCATTATACTACTAAAATAACTGTGTACGGCTCCTATGATCCATACAATAAAGCTGTATGACTTGCATTCTGAGACAGGAAGTTACATTGCGGACAGTTGACATATTACAAGAGATTGCAGAGAGATTCTGTGAATATCACATGACTGGAAATCAAAAATAAAGCCTCCAACAAGCATAGTTTGAGGCTCAATGAATAGACAAGATATTAACGCGCTATTTCAGTGTGGTGGGAAGTAAAAATAAAAAAACAGGCGACATTAATATGCGCACCTGTTTTCCATCAAAATTCATGTAGTAACTAACTTTTACAATCTACCTATACTTTTGGAATATAAAGATTTCAAATTCTCAATATTCGGATATCTAAATATTTTTAGTTCTTTCTCGTTTAATTCTTGGGAATTTACAGAATTTGATAAATCTCTGTATAAATAATTATCTTCTGAAGCCATAGCCGTTTTTGGCTCAAGACAATCATTATCAAAAAGCAACGAGACGCTTTTATAATAGATTATCTTGATACCCACAATAACCGGAGCTTTAAATATATTCATCTCATTACCAAAACGCTTAAGCGATTTACGAGTATGTAACAATATTTTAGATTCGCCATAAGTGTCATCCGCTGTCGACTTCCAACTCTCTTTATCGAAAATATAAGTTATACTTTTCCGATACATTCTTTTAAGATATTCAATACTTGGCTTTCTGAATATCCTCAATTCTTTCTTTGTTTCCATAATCTCTTTTATTTTTAGGTGTAAACTCTCTGATTACCTATGCTCTAACAACAAAAAAACCATAATTAAAGTTCTGTTTTGAATACGAAATACACTATCAATATATGGAAGTTGGAGTTGTTTGTTTTACAACATTTATCGTGCCAAATTGACAACAGAAAAGGGAAATTTACTTTTTTCTCTCTAAATAATTCAATAGGACTTAAAAACCAGACAAACAGAATAATAAATATCCCGAAAATAGCGCTTAAAATGATTCTAAACAGATTTCTCTTATAATATTCCATATAAACGGCATAACATAAATTCTACATAAATGTGAGCGAAAAACGCAAATGTAGTCTGGTGTAAGGTTTGCAGAAACTTACTAAAAAACTTACTGGCAATGAATCCTGAATTTATCCGTTTAATACACTAAATATCATAAGCTTCATACAATGAATTCAGGAATCAGAATTATTACGCGGAACTCTATGTGGTGGGCTTTTATAGTTGCAGCCACTGCGATAGTATTTGTCCAATGTAAAGACAATGGAGAAAGTCAACACCCCTATTTTCAGAATCCGTTGGAAAATCCTGCCGATGGTCCTGCTGCCGGCAATCAGGAGAGTAACTATCCCATACCTGCTGAAGCCGGTCCGGAAGACGTGTCGAATCCAACACACATTATAGGCACAGGAACGCCCGAGAGTGTAACTGAAGACGCATTTATCAAAGCAGTAGCCCAAGGAGGGATCATTACATTTAATGGAGGAAATAAACCTTTTACATTAAAACTTACCAAAACAGCTAAAATATACAACGATGCCAGTCAGCATATAGTCATTGATGGGGGCGGGCTAGTGACGATAAGCGGTTGTGCTAAAGTCCGAATACTGTATATGAATACCTGTGACGAGAAAATGCATTGGACCACGTCTCAGTGCCAGAATCAGGAATTTCCACATCTAACAGTACAAAATATAACATTCGCCGATGGAAATTCAAGCTCAGAAACTGAATTCGACGGTGGAGGAGCTATATGGGTACGTGGAGGCAGATTCAAAATTGTAAATTGCAGGTTCTTCAACAATGTATGTACTTCAAAAGGAGCAGATGTGGGTGGAGGAGCTGTAAGAGTATTCAGTCAATACAATAACCTGCCTGTATATGTTGTGAATACCACATTTGGAGGAGCTAGTGGATATGGCAATATAGGTTCAAACGGTGGAGCGATCAGTAGTATCGGAGTATCGTGGACATTGATAAATTGTTTGCTGTCATACAATATGGCCATAGGAAATGGTGGAAATCCGGCACAGGCAGGTACTTCAGGTGGTGGAAGTGGCGGAGCTATTTACAACGACGGCAACACCATGACATTATCCATATCAGGATCACGAATAGAACACAATAATGTCAATGCGTATGGATCGGCCATATTCTTTGTCACCAATGATCATACCGGTTCCATAAAAATAGACCAAAGTATTATACAGCTGAACACCGGAGGTTCATGGTATCCGGTTTATCCTTCCATTTCTATGCATGCCGATACAAAAATCACAGTCAGTAATTCCACCATCAAATAAGCTTAGGGAAAGGCAAGAATGTAACTTATCTTCACGCACCAACAACCGTTAAAGAATATACTTAAAAGAACAAAGCGCTTACCAAATCAGTTAGTTTAAAACAGAAACATTACTCTAAAAAACAAAGCGTATGAACCTACTGGAACAAATCAAAAACTACACAAAGGTAGTGGCCGACACCGGAGATTTCTCATCTATTCAGGTATACAAACCCGCAGACGCCACTACCAACCCATCGCTTATTTATGCTGCGTCTATGGATGCTAAGTACAGCCCACTTATTGACGATGCTATACAGTATGCCAAAAGCGCATCGACAGATAAGCAAAAACAGCTGAATGTAGCCCTGGATAAACTGGCTGTGAATTTCGGATTGAAAATACTGGAGATAGTTCCGGGAAGAGTATCTACCGAAGTGGATGCCCGCCTTTCGTTTGACACTGAAGCCACTGTAAGCAAAGCACACGAACTGATTAAACTCTATGAAGCAAACGGTATTTCGAAAGAACGTGTACTGATAAAAATAGCTTCCACCTGGGAAGGAATTCAGGCCGCAGAACGACTGGAAAAAGAGGGTTTACATTGCAATCTGACATTGCTTTTCTCATTAGCACAAGCCATCTGCTGCGCCGAAGCCAACGTAACATTAATCTCACCTTTTGTGGGTCGTATTCTGGATTGGCACAAAAAAGACAGAGGAATATCAGATATTCCGGCTATCGAAGATCCCGGGGTAAAATCGGTAAAAGAAATATTCGACTATTACAAGAAATTTGGGTACAACACCACGGTAATGGGTGCCAGTTTCAGAAATATCGGTGAAATAACAGAATTAATCGGATGTGACGCACTAACCATCTCCCCTACTCTTCTAAAAGAGCTTGAGAGCAGTCATACCATTGTAGAAAAGAAGCTGGATGCTGAGAAATCGAAATTACTCGAAATTCAAAAAATAAACGTAGACGAAAAAACATTTAGATGGATGATGAACGAAGATGCTATGGCTACCGAGAAACTGGCTGAAGGAATCCGAAAGTTTACTGAAGATCTTATAAAGTTGGAGAAACATATCGAAAAGCTATTATAAAACTTAGCTTCATTAGCTTTTACGATAAAGACCGTCGGCTACAAGCTTAACGGTCTTTATCGTATAAGTATTTTCAGTCCCAGGTTTTCTGTCCTTCTCTCATTTTTTGCAATGTGTTTTTAAAGCCTTCTTTGCTTCCTTTGCCAACCAACTCCAACGCTTCTTCTTCCAGGGCTACTGCTTCTTCGTTTTTGCCCAGCTTATACAGTAAATTTGCGTAGGTATCCATCCACATAGGGTTCTCAGGATAGATTTCAAGTGAGTGTTTAGACCAACTGAGAGCGTCATTGAGTGCCTTCTTGTCTGATGTAGTCTCAAAGAATTTCCAGGCTACATTATTGAGACTCTCGCTGACTTTATCTCTCTCGGCATGTGCATAATACTGTCTCAACTGTGCTAACTGTACAGAATCAATCTTGGCGAGCACTCCCGATTTAATCTGATTTTCTATCAGTTTCAACGCCAATTGGTCTTTCTTATCAATAGAATCTTTGGATATTTTCATAAGATACTTATTGCAAAAGCCTGTAGCATATTTCAGGTACTTATTTATATTTTCGGTTCGTTGATAATACTCCATGTAAATCTCATCTCTTTGTTTCTGCAATGAGCTCCCGGGTAATTGATCGTAGGCTTTAATTGCTTTTTCCAAGAGTTGTTCATCCTTTAGTTTTGCGGCTTCGCGCATAGTGTTCATTACTCCGGCCATGAGGAATACATCAGTATATCCAAACAGTTTCCCAAAATATTTAGACCTGTTTTTCAACAAATTATCATACGCAAAAGAATTGACTTTCATCTGCTGTCCATCGTTTGCATATTTTTTTACTACAATATCAGACGTGAGTTCCTCTTCAGGAATGAGCCGGAGATACTCATCAAAAAGCTGATCATTTGATTTTCCCAGCTTTGAGCGTTTGTCCATATAGCTCAACAGAAAAGCTGTTTCATTCTTCCGAGTGAGATATTCCTTATCCCATTCTTCGATAGATTTCGGATCATTCAGATCGGCTAAAGCCGCTGTTGCAACATTGATAAAATCTTTTGCCGGCATAGAACCAAGTGCTCTTGAAAACAGCGTTCCATCGGGCTTAATAAAAAGATAGGAAGGATAGGCTTTTACTTCATATTTCTTTGCAAAATCAATCCCTTCACCCTTTTCGGCATCAATCTGGTAACACACAAAATTGGTATTATATACGGCTCCAACTTCGGCCAACGGAAAAATTTCGCTGCTCATTTTCTTACAAGGTCCACACCATGTGGTATATACGTCCACAAAAATGGGTTTGTTGGTTTGTATTGCTTTTTCCAATACTTGCTTCCACGTTCCTTGTTCGAATACAATACCCTGTGCGAAGCTCGACATTGCAATAAATAATGTTGATACAATAAGCAACTGTTTTTTCATACGGTGTAGTTTTTTTAATGATTATCTTATTAATCTTATATTTGAAGGATATTTTCTAGCATTACCTTTTCTTGATACAATAGCAAAATATATCGGGAGAATGACATATAAGGCATTAAACCCAAGAGCCTTTCCGTGTCAACCTATCGTATTGCAACAAAAATTTTTACTACGGGCGCTTTTGCTGTGGAACTTTTAAAACGGCTTCAAAAGCTGGCTTAGGATTTTTGTTTCTATCGAACAGCAACGGATAATTGGTTCGGCGCGGTATAGGATAATCGTTTTTCCATGACATACCATCATCCAGTCCCCAAACAGTAACACGGTCTATCTTATCACGTTTTTTATAGAAGATAGCAAACAGTTCGGCGTACCGATCAGCCAGTTGCTTTTGAACTTCGGCAGGAAGTCCTTTTTTGTACGGATCCAGAAATATTTTGAATTCTTCTAACTGAAACTGTGGGTCACTCATGCCCTGCCCTATAATTTGCCCTTCTTTTGTCAGCGGAAGCACATCCACATCCAGTTCGGTAATCATAACCTTAACGCCCAATGTTGCAAATGTATCAATAGCCGCTTCGATATATTCCTTTTTAGGATAATTCAACCCCCAGTGTCCCTGAATACCTACTCCATCGACGCGAATGCCCTCTTTCTTAAGCATGCGTATCATACGTGCTATTCCATCGCGCTTGGCAGGACGCCATACATTAAAGTCATTGTAATACAATTCTGCATCGGGGGCATACTGGTTGGCAAATTTAAACGCCAGCTTAGCCAACTCATCGCCGCTACCAATACCTTTTACCCAGGTAGTCTGGCGGTACGAACCATCGTTGTCTATTTGCTCATTCAATACATCCCAGGCTTTAATGCGTCCTGTATATCTTCCGGCTACTTTTTCTATGTAGCTCCTGAGTTGTTCCACCATGGCTTCGTGCGATTTTGGGTTTCCCTTATCATCTTTGAAAAACCAATCGGGAGTCTGATTATGCCAAACAAGTGTATGACCTACGGTAAACATATTGTGCTCTTCCGAAAACTTTACATAAGCATCGGCCTGTGCAAAATTCCAAACTCCAGGTCGGGGATTCACTGTTTCGGCTTTTAGTACGTTTTCGGGTGTGAGTGAATTAAACTGTTTCAGAACGATTTGTTGTGATGCCAAATCCGAACCCTGAACAATGGCATTATTTACCGAACATCCTACTTTGAAAGCATCTTTGTAGGCGTCTTTCAGAGTAAGAGTCTTATCAACGCGGATTTGGGCAAATATGAGATTCGAGAAAAATAATACGTTTAGCGCGAGCAGGAGTGACTTTTTCATTTATCGTGCGTTTAAAAATATGATATAGTGTTTAGTTGATGATTTCATGTGTTCAGAAATCTGTTTTTCGTATCCGGAGATTGTGTTTCCTTTCGAAACGTAAAGATACAAAACAGATTTCAATTAAAAAATCTATCAGAGACTCCAAGCCCTTTCGCTAGCATAGGTCGTCAGCGACCTGTACTTCTTTATATTTTGTTTGTCACGGGTCACAGACCCGCGACAACAAGGAGAAGATAATCAGTGAGTGTAATTTATATTAATCAAAGTTTCAGCATCTGATTATTGCCAATTAGCAAACTGTTTACTCTCCAAAAATTTCTTTCAACATATTATCCTGTTCCCTTTCATTTTCTTCTGAACCATTGTTCCATATACCAATAATCTTCCCTGCTTTATCAATCAAAATATATAGTGGAACTGCGTCAGTCGGATATTTCTCGCTTATGTTATTAGGATCAATAAAACCTTGCGAAGCTTTTTCGATATTTTGAACTGTTGAAATTTGATACCAGCGGTCAATATCATGTTTCCGAATAGCATTTACCCAGTCTTTTCTTGAAGCATCTTTGGTAATACTTATTATTTCGAAGCCTTTATCGTGATATTTTGTGTAAAGAGTTTTCAGATGTGGAATACTTTTTACACAAGGAACACACCAACTTGCCCAGAAATCAAGTAACACATAACTTTTCCCTCTAAAATCCGAAAGCTTTATCATCTTTCCATTCATATCAGGAGTATTAAAGTCCGGTGCCACTCTTCCTTTAGCAACGTTTCCCTTTTCCTTTGCTTTAATGAAAATATCTGTCTCTCTGCCTGCTGTACTTAATCTTACGCTCTTAACCATATTATTGAAAAGAATTCTGACTGAATCACAGGTTATAACTTGCATTCTCAATAGCATTTTAAAACTTTGGTCAACGACAGAATGAAATGAATTAGGATGAGATTTTATATAATTAATTCTTCTCGTTACAAGTGCAGAAAATGCCGAATCTTTTCGCAATAAAGTCAATTTATGTTCTTCTATCAGCTTTTTGTAATTTGGATCTGTTTCGGGTGTATTTTTTATTTGTTGATTTATTTTCTCGGTTTGTTCATAAAGTTGACCTCCCATATCATTCAGTTCTTTCGAATCTAACAAGTATTTCTCCTCATCGTTCTGTACTTTAGATCCTTTCAACACATATTTCTCTGGATTTATTGTTGGAATATACAGCTCCATTTTGGCAGGTTCAATATATAATATTATTCTAATCTTACCAATATTCAATTCGGCATTAATAGGCTCTTTCAATTCTCCTTCAAACTGGAAATGCCCTTCTTTGATTTCCGAAGTATATTTTCGTTCTTTAAACTGGTTATCAATAAATGTCTTGTACGACAATACTGCACTACCCGAACTAATACTATCAATTTTACCATTCAGCGTAAAGTGATCGGCTGCGATAAGGGTGTTAGCCACAAAAGCTGCTAATACAATAAAAAGAATTCGTTTTTTCATATTCATTTATTATTAGTAAGATTAAATTCTCCTGTCTTATGTTCTATTTTATATCTGAAGGACAGCCCTTGAACTGTCCTTTCTAATTATTATTTCTATCCAACCTGAGTTTGAGAATCCGTTCAATACCGTATCGAGTCCTGAGCCATTGCGGTGATTACTTCGTTTTGGAAATTATAAAGTTTCACATAGGTTTGCGAAGAAGCGTTTGCATTCTGCGGAGTAATAACAACAAAACTCATGGTAGTAGGAGCTACTGTATTATGGTCAATCCATGTTCCGGAATTTGCATAGATGCATTTCTGACCGCTTAAGTTTGTAGAAGCAATTATCTTCGGATCGTGCGTATGACCAAAGATAACGATTCTTTTATCCGAAGCGGGATTCAAAAAATACTGATTCTGCGCTTGTAACTCCGCTTCACTTGCCTTACCCGAACCTGCTATTGCCTGACTGACAGGAATAGGTATAGCTACATGATTGAGTATTTGCCGTTGAGTCCAGCTATCCTGAATACCTTTATAAAGTTTCACATCTATCACTCCACCCGGGGTGGTTTGATAAGGCAGTATATCGTTTACCGCATAGTTTCCTTTGAAACCATCCACATTGGTGACAATTATCTTCTCGTCAAACTTGTTGGCTATCGGGTAAGATATTAGTGCTTTGCTCCATACATACCAATAAGTGAATAGCAAACTTTGGCTGGCAGTTCCCAAAGGGTCTTTTGTAATCGCAGGAGGTGTGTCGGCAGGTGTTACAGGTTTTTGCATAACATACAGCACAGCTATTCTGGTGTAAAAGTAGCCCGGAGGCAAAATAGTGCCCGGAGCAATATCCTGATTGGAGATAGGATCCGGAGCACAGAAGAAATTATAACGATGCCCATGCTCAATAGCTATCTTAGAACAATCAACCGGCAAATAAGTACCCAATCCCTGTTCTTTATCTCTGGCCTGATTTATTCCCGGAAGGATACTTTCTACATTGGCAGCCGTAATGGTCAAATCATGATTCCCCGGTACGTAGGTAACCCGTATCTTCTTTTCTCCGATGATACTATTAAGCGCATCTATCACCCCCTTATTTGTTATTGCAATACGTTTTACAAAATCAGCCTGATCCTTTCCTTGATAAGTATCCACGTTAGCTGGCACAAACCATTCATCAAGCATATCGCCGGCTATAACCAGTTCCTTTACGTTGGGAGCTGCTTTTATTTGTTTCAGCAGTTTCTCCAACGACCCCAGATTCTTGTTACACTCAGCATAAGTCAAATCGGCACCCAAATGAAGATCACTCATCACCACTATCATATTTCGCTCATTGCCTCCATTATTAAAAGCTCCGATGGTATGATCTACCTGTTCATCCTTACAGGCCGAAAACATAATTACGAACAGAACTACCAAACTCAAAACAGAGATGCTTGTCGGATTTTTCATATTACTTGCTTTTATTGTTGTTTAGTACTTTTAATAAAATGTATAACTGCACGCACAGCGCTCTTAAGTTCCCTTTAGGGTTTTGTGTGGTATATAATTTCTATCCTTTTAAACTCCAAACCTTATACTTACTTTTAGTTTTGACGGAGTAGAACTTCTGCATAAAAAACACTTTGTTCAATCAAGGAGTCATTTACTCTCCAAAAATTTCTTTCAGCACTCTATCCTGATCTTTTTCGCTTTCTTCAGAAGAATTGCCCCATTTAGCAATAATCTTTCCTGCTTTATCAATCAATATGTATCTGGGAATTCCATCCGTCGGATATTTACACTGAATATCTTCATCAAACGAATAACCTTGCGCTGCTTTCTCCAGACTTTGAACAAACGAAACCTGCGGCCAGGTACTTATTTGATGTTTATCAACAGCAGCAAGCCAGTCTGCTTTTGATCGGTCACATGACACACCGATAAGTTCTAGCCCTTTATTGTGATACTTGTTATACAGCTCTTTCATATGAGGTAACCCTTTCACGCAAGGCACACACCAACTAGCCCAAAAATCGAGCAATACATAATTTGTTCCGCGATAGCCCGAAAGTTTTACCAGCTTCCCGTTCAAATCGGGCGTATTAAAGTCTGGTGCCATCTTTCCTACTATTACATTTTCCTTCATCTTTATGTCTAAATTCAGAATTCTGCTTGCGTGACTATTTCGTATCTTTTCAGACATCTGGTCGAAAAGTATTCTGGCCGAATCAACACTAATATAAGATCTGGATAAACAAGCCAGAAAAACACTTGAAACTATTGGATAGTATGAATTCGGATTCATTCGGATAAAAGCAACCTGCAATTTTCCAATCAATGCCGAAACTGAATCATATCGCAACTTAAGCGAGTCCTTTTCATCCGAGAGTTTTTTATAAGCCGGATCAGTCTCGGATATTGAATTCAATTCTTTATACCTTTTTTGAATCTGATCTCCAAGTTCACCCTTCAATTTAGTCAGAGCACTGGTACTCTTGGCTAATCGTTCTCCATCATCGTGCGTTTTAGAACCTTTCATCCTGAATTGTTCAGGATGATTTTTTGGAATATACAATTCCATTTCTGTAGATTCAAGATATAATCTGATCTTCACACCCCCTATTTCCAATTGAGCCTCTATGGGTTCCCGCAAATCCTCTTTAAACAGAAAATGACCCTGTCTGATTTTTGAAGTATACTTAAATACTTTAGACTGATTACCTATCGATGTCCAATAAGACAGCACAGCACTATCTCCAACAGTACCTTCAATTTTACCTTTTAAAATAAACTGATTGGCTGCTACAACGGTATTGGCAGCAAGTAATGCCAACAACATAAAAGAAATGATTTTTTTCATAATGTGTTATTTGAATGAAGTGATTTAATGGTATGCTCTAAACTATTTATATATTCTTCAGCTAACGCAGGACTTATTGCGAAATTGGCTCCACCAGAATTTTATTTTTCGCTTTATCGTAATAGGTACAAGTCATTTCGTCAAGACAAACAAACCACTTTTCAATGCCTGTTTCGGCACAATGCCTGCAAAACGTGAAATAGTCTGTTTCACCCTGTTGGTGAATCTTTAAATACCGGCAAAACTTTTCGCGGTTACTACTATCGGCTATGGTCAGGTTCTCATATTGAGGCAATGATTTTGTCTGATAGTTATTTTCACCAAAATATTCGGTATGGCTGTCAGTTACCCATGTTTCGAATGAGGTTACACCTATTTGTTTAATTTCCTGAATGTATTTCGGAAAGTCTGCTCCCGATTTTACTTTTTCGTGAGCTTTTTCAATTTCTTGGACTGTAAACATTTTTTCGTTGTTTTAATTATTAAACGATTAGTTGAATTACGATGCAAAGTTGCAATAGTTTAAATTGCTCCAATACTAAAGAAAAACGTTTTTCTATAGAAATCGTTTAAAATTATCAGGTGGACTTCCGGTAACTATGCCAAACAATACACACAACAATCAACAGGGGTTCAGCTATAAATTATCTATCTCTCAATTCTTTTTTCTGATAAAGCCAAAGTAGAATGTGATCAGAAACAAAGCAAAATGAATGAAACCACGAATGAATAGAAATTGATGTGTCATTATAGTTCCCATGAATGGAAGATCAACTTTATACCATGCAAAATACCAACTTGCTCCTGCAGTTACAAAAAAAGCACCTGCCAAAAATTTTAAAACCTCCTTCCAATTAATTTTTTTCATTATTTGTGTATAAAGTGATTTATATCAGTTTCTATTTAGTTGATAGTTTCTGACTGGTAGCGGGGATATGTTATTCCAACTCTTTGTATTCTTGATATTTGTAACTGTCTGAACCACGATTATATCTGATAAAAGGATCTATCAGATTTCAGAGTATCTGTTTTCAATCTGATTTATCTGCTTCAACCTAGTTCAGACAATCTCTTCACCAAACTACGCTATTGTGCAAGTAAGTAATGGGTATGTATCCGCGAGGACAAGAGTTCTTAATCTTGTCCTTCGTAAGTGAATTTCCCTGTTTTCAAATCTAAAAAACCAAATTGCGAGTTCGAATAACTAATAAAAATGACCTTTTCCCCTTTCTTACTTAGACTTCCATATATATTATCAGGGAGTTTTCCAATTTTGTAATATATTATAACCGGGTTTTGATGTCTGTATTCAGAAAGATGATTGACTTTACGTGGATTTGTTTTCCAAATAATTTGTTTAGAACTGTTATATGCAGTTATTATCGTATGTGTTGAGTCTAATACATAATAGTTATTTGTAATAGAATCTATAATAATTACTTGTTTCCCTTCTTTTGATTTTGCTCTTGAATCCCAAGCTGTATGACCATTCAAATCATTTACCCAAGCAGAATCTTTATTGTCTTTATGTAATTCACGTTCCTTTTGCATTTTTAGAATTACATTAAGCAAAGAATCATCTTCCTGTTTGTTGAAATCATTTTCGGAAAGTCTAATTTGTGCTTCAATAAAATTAATTTGGCTTCCGATAAAAAGCAAAATCAATATTAATTTATTTACTCCTTTCATAATATTCTTACTTATCTGTTTTTTACGCTTACACCTCACTCCGGCTTCTGATATCATACTCCAACAAACAAGGCAGCACCTTGTTTCTAATTTGACGTAGTCTGGAGGATACAACAAACGGAGTGTTTTATTTCTCAATGCCAAACTTCTTTTTAATTCTCAAAATGTCTTTGTTTGCACCATAAATAATTTGCGATACAATTCCTTTTCCAAAGATTTCGCTTTCCAATGTTTCAGTTTTTTCTTCCTGTTGTAAATAAGCCAAGAAATTCTCGACCACAGCTACACGATCGTATATATTTCTTTTACCATAATCATCGGATAAAGGAAAACTGCTCTTTATTTTAGCAAATGCAACGTCATTAAATATTGGAGTATCTTCCAATGCCATTTCAATATATGAGAAATTACTAATTAAAGTATTAATATAATGGTGTCCTTTCATTGAAATACAGATACTTTCATCTAAAGAAATATTAGGTAAGTCTTCTACATCTGATAATTGATTTTCGGTCTCTACTAATCTACATTGACACAATTCGGCTAATTCGTTTTTTACAATTTTCGATACATATCCAGTATTTTCAAATTTATTTATTAATTCTCCAACATTAAAGTACTTTTCCGAAAGACCACCTGTTACTAATTTATTATCTAAGAATCGTAAAATCTTGATTTTTAAAAAATGATTTCCGCTTCCTTCGGAAGGATAAAATAAGTTGTTGATTATACTAATGTTATGGTTATAATATTTCTTATTATTTAATCCAATTGCTTTAATGAACTCCCAATAAGGTATAGGTTGGATTGCATCAGGACTAGTTTCTTGTCTAAGTACGTATTGATGAACTTCTGTGTGACCTGATATTAGAAATTGTTTAAATATCTCTAATCCTTCGCGAATATTTGGATAGGTAGTCTCTTCTAAAAACTGTAACATATCCGAATTATTAGAACCAAACAAAGATGTTTTTAAACTCAACAAGAATTTACGAACAGAATCATTGCTAATGATAAAGGTTTTATTCTGACTTACAATTCCTTTCGTTTTACCTTTAACCTCTATTTGTTTTAAAACATAGTCTATCCTTTTTTGAAGAACTTCTTTATAAGGTGGAGCTGTTATATGGTAAACATTACATGGAAATGCATCAAATGGAGGTAAATATCTCCATTTATAGTAATAGCCTTCGCGAAGTGAAATTATTATTGTAACATTACCTTTCTTATTTAAGCTTTGAGCAAATAAGAATACAGATTTTTGAATATCAATTTCAAATTGATCCGCATTGTCAATGACAATACATAATCTAATTCTTCTGCCTTTAATTAGATGTTCAGACAGTTTAAAAAAGTGGTTTTCAGAATTACGTAATTTTTCTTCTAAGAACAGACTTAATTTTGATTGGTAATTATCTTGATTATTTTCTTTATCAAATTGCCATATGCTTTTGTTGTTTCTATCAATTTCTTTGTGGTAGATACTAAATAATGAACTATTTGAGCATAAATTTAGGGTTGAATACTTTTCATAAATTTGCTCTAGTAAGTCATTGAAAACTGTCTGTTCAAAAGTTTTTTTTACCCCAGCATATTGTCTAAAATCAAGGTATATATATGGGTGGCTTTTTGATAGATCAGTTTCAGTATCTATCTCTGTCTTAAATAAGTAGTTAATAAATGTTGTCTTGCCAGCGCCTTTTGAGCCGACTATAATAATTGGGTGTGGTGGCGTTGAAGCTAACTTAAGATCATCATCTTGAATTTCATCAATTATTTGAGAGACTATACTTTCTGTATTACGGGCTTTAACAACCTTTTCAACCTTAGGAGGTACATCAGCAAAGAGTTTTTCAATATCAGATTTGTTCTTTTTTATTTCCTTATTTTCTATAAAGCACTCTTTGATAAGCTCTTTGTTTATTACATCATCTATGTCATATAATTCTCCAAATAATTTGTCAATTATAGGAGTGAGTTCTGCACTTAATGAATTTCGAATTAATTCAGAGTCTTTCGATGGCAGCGATGAAAGTATTGTTCTGCCTTTGTATTGTACAAATTCTTCAAGAAAAAGTTTAAACCCAAAATTTTCTATCACAGATGATTTCGAAAGAATATTGTAGAAGTCAATAAATCTGGAATCAATATCATCAAACCCATTAAATATTAAACATTTATTTGTTCTCCAATCAGTACCATCTGTGTTTGAAAATTTGCCAATTATGAATTGATGTCCGTTAGTTACAACGGCATATTGAAGACCCATTTCAAATAAATATTTTCGAATTTGGGCTATAACATCTTTGTTCGATTTCTCAATAGTTCCTGCGGTTACATATGTATGTTTATTCGGTAAAGTGAACTCAACAAAATTCTTTTTAGCTTCAACAATAAACTGAAAATTTGGTATTGCGAATAAATAGTCATAATACCCTTCAACTACATATCCCTCACGATTTATCAATTCTTCATTCCAGTCAAGAATGTCGATAAATATCTTGTCTATTATTTTTGATCTTGTATCGGACTCAGTTAAGTTGTTTGATTTTAGGTTTTCAAAGGCATTTTTATAATTTAAGAAGTCTTTGTGACAAACATTTATGTCTTTCATAACGTTAAATATTTAATTGAGATTTATTGGTAAATTGAAATTCCTATTTTGTGGTATTATTTCTTTAGTTCACATTTGAATCGCAGTTTCTGAATAATTTGTCTTTTTTCCTACACTTTCCCCTAACACCAATATATGTGTACTTCTCCTGCACATAAATTTCCATATAGTCAGCTATGTGCAATAGCGTTGCTCTTCATACATAGAAAGGCACTAATTCATTTTAATTAAAATTTCATGCCAAAGATAAATACTTTATTTCACATTAACTAGCATTTATTCTATTAAATTGAATAGACTCTATTTTTGAGCTAAGATGGGATATCAATGAATTATCCTTTATGATACAGTATATTAATCAGACCTCGTTATTCTATTAAGTAGCTCATTCTTTCAAGAATAATGGAGCATTATTATATAATATTGATGTCATTTCAATAGAATAATGGAGTATTATTCTACTAAGAAACTTCATCTTTCACCAATAATGAAGCATTATTGTATAATATTGGGGTCATTTCAATAGAATAATAGAGCATTATTCTACCAAGAAACTTCATCTTTCACCAATAATGAAGCATTATTGTATAATATTGGAGTCATTTCAATAGAATAATGGAGCATTATTCTATAATATTGAAGCATTATTCTCCTAAGAAGCTCCATCTTTCACCAATAATGACGCATTATTCTATAATATTGGGGCATTTCAATAGAATAATGAAGCATTACTCTACTAAGATGCTTCATCCCTCACCAATAATTTAGCATTATTCTATAATATTGAGGTCATGAGAGTAGAATAATGAAGCATTATTCTACTAAGTAGCTCCTACTCTCACCTATAATGGAGCATTATTCTATTAAGTAGAAGGACTCTATTTACCATAGATTACTCCTTACTCTTTCGGATATGTTTTATTTAGAGCAGTATAAAGATATTAGTCGTCAGGGAAGACATGTTATACCGCTTGAATGAGTTTAGCAAGTGGGAATTGTCCGGTTGAATACCATCCAGCCGACGGCATTTGCCTACCGCCGTTGAGTTTTTCCCGAAAAATGGCATTGTATGAAAATCGTAAATTTTGGGGAAACACCTGATTTTAATTTTTATCCATTATCTTTGCCCTGCAGATTGTTTTGTATCATTCATCTGGTATATGAATACTGGCGGCAGCCGGTAAAAAACGCTCACTATACATCTGCCTTAAATAAATACAACCCTTAGAAACAGCTCCATGATAATCATGTCCGGCAATGTCTTAAAAGCAGTTTTTACTGTACTGTTATTATCGTTGGTGTGTACGATACATGCTCAAACGACCTATGGCGACACTATATTTTATGATAGTTTCGGACAACATACCACCCGTGTTACCACACCTTATATGCCTTCCGGCAGTTATGTCTTTGCCGATCCAAACGGCACTGCATCGGCAAAAGAGATTCAGGACAATTATTACGCTGTGATTGACCCACGACATATTGCCGATGCAGGTCAGTCGTCATATTTCTGGACTTCTACCAGCCCTACTTCTTTTATTCCATCAGGATCCAGACCCTATTACACTGCAGACCACACAGGCAATACCAATGGAGCCGTTATGGTGGTAAATGCTGGTACAACCATAAACTATCTATACAAACGTGATCTAGCTCTTAAGACCGGGTTTCGTTATCGTTTTTCGTTTTGGATTTACGTAGTGTCCAGAAGTTCACAGTTTTCGATGGAAGTTGTCAATTCTACCAACAATACCAATAAAACTTTTACAGGTCCGGTACTTAATACCGAAGGCGTATGGACTCAGTACACACTGGATTTTCCGGTGCCACTCTCAGCAACCAACATCACCAACAATGTATCTACAGGCTTACAGAACAAATACTCGCTTGTGATGGGGAATGACTATTATATCGACGACATTTTATTGAGTACACTTCATACCGATCCGGTAACAGTAAGCGCATCGAGCAACGGGTCTGTATGTGAAGGAACTGGGATTAGTCTTTATTCGATAGTGGGCGGAGGTGCGCCACCTTTTACCTATTCGTGGAGCGGACCGGATGGTTATACATCGTCTGATCAACTCCCAACGATACTAAACAGCAACCAGAAAATGGATGGAGTGTACACTGTTACAGTGACTGATGCAATAGGACAAATAGCGAGTGCCTCTGTTACTACCCAGGTCATTCCCGCTCCCAAAAGTGATTTTACACTTTCGACCAATGATATAAACAATCGATTTAATGAAGTAACGATGAAGGTGTTGCCCGAAAGCGGAGTTACGTATAAATGGGATTTTGGAGACGGGACAACAGATGACCAACCAACAACAACGCATACTTATCAGATAACCGGCTCAACTGCTGAATTTACCGTTAAACTAACGGCGACAAACACTACAGGATGTACGGGTTCAAGTACCAAAATAATACAGGTGGTTCCATTTATTCCGAATGTGTTTTCGCCCAATGGAGATGGCATCAATGATGTGTTTATGAACGGATTTGATATTCATATTTTTGACAGATATGGGCTTCAGTTATATAGCGGCTCGTCCGGGTGGGACGGAACATACAATGGGAAAAAGATGGATAATGATACCTACTTTTATTTACTTCATTTTACAGATAAAAACCACCTAATTCAAACCCGAAAAGGGTATGTTACATTGAAAAGATAGTCTCAAACTTGCTTATATTGCAAAAATCTAAAATAATGCATTGTTATATATGATAAATTAAATATATATAAGAATTTGAGTTTATTTTTGTAGTACATAATTGATCAAATAAGTACTTTTGTAGAATTTTAAATTCATACAAGATTGATGAGAAAACCAATCATTATATTTTTAGTCCTTCTGATTGCATTATTTGCAACCACTACTATCTATGCAACTGATCCATACACTAAAAATATTGGTTTTGAAACAGGAAGCTTTAACGAGAATTGGACTTGTGTTACCAAGAAGAGTCCTCAATATCCATATCAAGATTCGCCACCTCCAAACCCTCGTGCAACTATTATGAGAGATACTAATGCTTACGATACTAATGCGGGGAAATTATTAAAAATAATTCCATCCGGTTATCGATATTCTGTTCGTTTAGGAAATGATGATGGTGGAGGTTGGTCTCAAAATTTAAAATACACCATGAAAGTTGATTCAAGTAATGAGCTTTTAGTCGTAAAGTTTGCAGCTGTATTCCGTGCTAGTACAAACGGTTCAGGTCCGGCAGGTTCAGGTGCGATAGGTTCTTACAGTTTTGGAGATCCAAGTGATTTTGGCCCAGGTGCTACTGCAGAGCGAGTTCTTGTGTCTAAAACAGAACATGTTTATAACTATTACATCCACTGGACTGACTGGACAACAGTAGGATTTGAATTAACGGATTACATTGGAAAAACTATAACTTTGAATTTTTCTTCGTCAGATTGTATGATTCCTAATTACCCATATGGCTATGTTTATTTTGTTGCAGAGACACACCCTATGGGCATTATAGTGAAATATTGTCCTGAAGATAAATTTGCAACGCTTTATGCTCCGGAAGGTTTTAAAGAATATCAGTGGTTAGACAGTAAAGGTAAAATACTAGATTCTACTCAAATTTTAGTGGTGAAAAATCCAGTTGTGGGTACAAAATATATCTGTAATCTGACATCGATACAAACGGATCTAACCACGGCTATAGGTTCTGTTTCTACAGTTATACCTGACATAGACCCGATAAGTGCTGATTTTACTCATTCACTTATTGACTGTAAACATTTTACTGATACCGTACATTTCACCAGTTTACAACCTCCTAAAAACCTTAAGTTGCAATACCAATGGGATTTTGGAGATGGAGCAACTTCTACAGAGCAAAATCCTACACATATTTATCATAATTCCGGCATACATCAGGTTAGTTTAATGGTGCATACTCCGCTTTCTTTGTGTACTACTTCACTAAGCAAAATGGTAGAAACATTTTCGCCACTTTATGTTGGTATCTCTGGTGATTCCACTTATTGTCTAGGATATACAACTACGCTCAAAGGATATGGAGCTTACAGCTATAAATGGAGTAATGGAGCTACAACAGACTCTATTGAAGTGGGGAAAGATACAACTGTGTGGATGATTGGGTATTCGAGTGCAGGATGCCATACCGATACCATAAGGTTTAAGGTTAAACAAGAACCGGATTGGGTTTTTACTACAGATGGAAAAGAATCATATTGTCAGGGTGAATATACAGTTTTATGGGGCAGTGGAGCTGCAAATTATATATGGAGTAACGGTGCAACAACCAGTTCAATTACGGTAAAAACCCCCGGAGTATATACCTTGCTTGCTTCTAATGTGAAAGGATGTGAAAAATCAAAAACTTTTACGGTTGTGGAATATCCTAAACCGAATGTAGATTTTTCTATGTCAACGAATACGATAAATTCACGCCATAATGAATTGATTTGTTCTGTTCCGTATGAAAACGGAGTGCAATATAACTGGGAGATGGGAGACCATTCGACTGAAACAGGATCAACCATTCATCATATATATAATAATACTTCCGACATATTGGGGTATAATGACATTGTGCTTAAAGCCATCAATCAGGAAGGTTGTTTAGATACTGCTTCAAAAAGAGTTGAAATAACTCCTTTTTTCCCTAATGTTTTTTCGCCTAATGGGGATGGAGTAAACGATTTATTCATGGAGGGGTACGATTTAAGTATATTCGATAGGAACGGGTTACTCTTATACAAAGGTACATCGGGTTGGAATGGAACGTACCAAGGTCAGAAACTCGGAAGTGACACGTATTTTTACTCAATAGACTATACTGATAAAAACCATCAGATTCAAAGCCGAAAAGGGTATGTTACATTGAAAAGATAGACTCTGTATTTTATAAGTTTCATACGCTTTGTCCTTACTATTATCGGAAAACAAAAAACAAAAATTTCACCGATTCTCAATATTGAACATTCGCAAATCGTCTATTTTATTTAAAAAGATTATTCGCTAATTAAATACCATTAAATACCAAGCAGATTGACGCTTTAATGTATTGTATAGAAGAAATTTAAAGTATTTTTATGGAATCATAAATTTGTTGCGATTATATGAAAAAAAAAATCACACTCCTTTTTTGCTTGCTGATAGCAATGGTTATACCTTCATATATTTACGCAACAGATCCTTATTCAAAAAATCTTGGTTTCGAAACCGGTACATTTGCAGGATGGACCGGATATAATTGGCTGTATAGTACTGATGTTCCATCTATTAATAGCAGTCCTTCGTTGGTTTCTCTTCCCACAGCACGGCGACAAGTTATAATGACTGATACAACAGCTTATGATGCAAAAACCGGAAATGCTCTGAAAATTATTCCAAAAGGATATAAGTATTCTGCACGGTTAGGCGATATTACTAAAACTGGCGATCCTAATCCCCGATGTTGGGAACAGAGTTTGCGATACACATTGAAGGTTGATTCGACCAATGCGCTTTTACTTATGAAATTTGCCTGTGTTTTGGAGTATGCCAGTGATCATACGGCATTAATGGAGCCTCGTTTTAAGTTGACTCTTTATGATCAAAGCGGCAGCTCTATCAATACCTGTACAAATTACGATGTTTACTCAACCAGCACTACAGCCAAGGGATTTCAGTCATACACACCTGCCGGAACAACAACTCCTGTAAAATGGAGAGACTGGACTTCAGTGGGTGCTAATTTATTGAGTTATATTGGTCAGACAGTTACTATCGAATTTATGGCGGTCGATTGTACCGGACGATATCATTACGGTTACGCTTATTTTGTGGCGGAATCTCACCCAATGTATATTACCGTAAAATACTGCTCCGGCGATGTCAACGCCACACTGGCAGCTCCCGAAGGTTTCGAAACCTATAGTTGGGTAGATAGTAAGGGTACGATAATAGGAACCGATAGATCACTGATTATAAAATCACCTGTCGAAGGAGCGGTATATACCTGCAACCTGATTTCTGCTACCGGCTGTCCGGTATCGCTCAATGCCACTATCGCTAAATATGAACCCAATGCCGACTTCAAATATGAACTGGTAGATTGTAATAATCTTACCAATACAATGAAATTTACCAATACATATCCTGCTACACATGGCACACTGGGTTACAAATGGGATTTCGGCGATGGAACAAGGTCAACGGATCAGAGTCCCACCCATGTTTTTAAAACTTCGGGGATGCATCCTGTCAGTTTGCTGGTAACCAATCCACCTTCGTTGTGTACCGATTCAGTGAGTAAAATGGTAGAAACATTCTATCCTCCATTGATTGGGATAAGCGGAGATTCAACCTATTGTCCGGGATCTACCACTACGTTGAAAGCTCATGGTGCTTATCGGTATTTATGGAGTGATGGATCAACCGGCGATTCTATCCGTGTAGGGAAAAATACTACAGTTTGGATGATCGGATATTCAAGTGTAGGCTGTTACACGGATACTATCAGGTTTAAGGTAAAGGAAGAACCTTACTGGGCATTCACCACCGATGGAAGGGAGTTGTTTTGTCAGGGCGACGGCACTGTACTTTCGGCCGCCGGAGCCATAAAATACAACTGGAGTAATGGAGCTTCAACCAGTTCGATAGCTGTGAAAACACCCGGAATATATACTGTTACCGGAGCAAATGCCCGTGGCTGCGAAAAATCTGTAACTTTCAATGTTGTTGAGGATCCACTTCCGGAGGTAAACTTCACTCTAGCTACTAACACAGTTAATACGAGAGAGAATAAATTAATTTGTACCATTCCCGATGTGACTGATGTAAAGTATCACTGGAATATGGGCGATGGATTAACCGAGACGGGATCATCGATTGAGCATTACTACAGTATTATCGGAGGGACAAAGGAATATAATATAACGCTCACCGCCACAAACAAAAACGGATGCACAAACACTGCTTCTAAAAGCATTGAAGTACTTCCTTTCGTCCCCAATATTTTCTCTCCGAACGGCGATGGAGTAAATGATGTTTTTATGAAGGGATACGACATCCAAATCTACGACAGAAATGGTACGACGTTGTACAAAGGCACGTCCGGTTGGAATGGTACCTATGAAAATAAGAAGTTGGACAATGACACCTATTTTTATCTACTCAGGTATACGGATAGAAATCAACAGGCTAAAATAGTTAAAGGATATATTACATTGAAAAGATAATTACAAATGAAAAGATTGATTCTTTACTTTTTCATCGCTTTTTGCTTCTTTACAAGCACAAAAGTAATAGCTCAGGCAGATATAAGCATGGCTACACACTGGTATAACCGGGCTAATTATAATCCTGCATCTATAGCCAGAACAGAATATATTTATCTTTTCAGCAATATACGCAAACAATGGGTTGGCGTGACGGGCTCACCTACCGTTTTTAATGTTCAGGCATCAGAGTACGTTCACAATCTACATTCTGCTTTTGGTATATCTCTGGTTAGCGACAAGATCGGTGCTACGCAAGCTATCAACCCTATGCTCACTTATGCCTATCGTATTTCTAATGATAAGGATTGGTCTTTATCCATGGGGTTGTCTGCCGGAGTATTTTCGAGACAAATTGATGGATCGGTGTTGGAAGCCGATAATGTGAGCGATCCGTCGATATACTCATCTATGGAACGATTTATCAAACCCGATGCCAATGTGGGAATTGAACTTCAGACATCACATTTTATTTTCGGTATTTCATCGACCCACTTGTTTTCTATAGCCAAAGACAGTAGCTCTTTTCTGAATGCCAATCACCGCTACGGCTATGCTATTTACAAGAATACCGATTCCGAATTGTTTAATTTCAATGTGGGATTACAACTCGTCAATCGCTCTAGTCTGATGGTTTACGAGGGTAATGCATCCATACGATTTAAGCATGCCACCGGGCTTAATACAGGCCCACGGGAAATATTTGATTTAGGAATAACCTACAGGTCTTCCCATCAATCTACCTTCCTGTTCGGGTTAAATATCACCCAGAATCTTCGTGTTGGCTATGCGTATGATCAAAGCTATTTAACCGGATATAACAAGAATTCCAGTCACGAAGTGATGCTTGAGTACCGCATACCATCCAAAGCTGCATCCACCTGTATTCAATGCCGCAACAATGATTACTGGTATTACTAATCCGAATTTATTTGAAATTAATCTTCTTCACTTTAAAGCCCATTTCGAGTAAGATCTCTGCAATCTTCACCCGGAAATCACCCTGTACCAATATTTCACCGTCGCGCGATGAACCACCTGCACCACATTTTACTTTCAGTAGTTTTGCCAGTTCTTTCAGTTCACTGTCTTTGCCCTGAAACTCTGTAACGAGTGTAGCTGGTTTACCATTGCGTTTGTCCAGTTCCACACGCAAAGGCTCAGACTGTCTTTTCTTCATGGGTTTTTCAGCCGATTTTTGAACAGGACTTTCTTCAACCTGTGGCACCGTTTTTTTTACTTCGTTCAGTTTATCTCTCCAATCCATGATATTAATGCATAATTCACAATGCACAATTGTTTAGTTCTTTCTTTTTATAGGTATTCTTTTTATGATGTGTCATCAACGTTGGATTAACCCATAGGGTTCTATTTCTTCATTGACAGTATTTCGTTCTTCTTTCAATTATAAATTGTGCATTATGAATTATGCATTAATCTAAAGAATTCCCAGATAATAATTCCACCGGTAACACTGACGTTTAGCGAATGCTTGGTACCAAACTGAGGAATTTCAATACAACCATCGCATGCATCCACCACACTCTGCTGTACTCCTTTTACTTCATTACCCAGAACAACTGCATATTTCATCGCAGGGTTGAGTGTCAACTCCGGTAACAGCGTGCTTCCTTCAGCCTGCTCTATCGCAAATACAGTATAATTCTGCGCTTTGAGTTCTTCTAAAGTCTGGTGCGTATCTTCAAAATATTTCCACGTAACCGTATTTTCCGCACCAAGTGCCGTTTTATGAATTTCGGCCTGAGGAGGCGTGCTTGTAATACCACACAGATAAACGGCTTCCACCAAAAAAGCATCGGCAGTTCTGAAAACCGACCCCACATTGTGTAAACTTCTTACATTATCAAGCACTATAATCAGTGGAGTTTTCGTTTTTTCTTTGAATTCATCCACCGTCAGGCGGTTCATTTCTGTTATCTTAAGTTTCTTCATAAATTTAATGTAATGATGTAGTGATGAGATAATGAGGTAATGAAAGAATCTTCACATTCATCATATCACCACATCATTTAATTAATGCTATTGCTTTTTCAATGATTGTATCTATTCCCTTTTGCATATCAAAGATACTTAAATTGACCGTATAATCGGGTTCAATACCAAATTCGGTGTTTTGCATGTCGGAATCGAACATGGGGCTTGCCGAAAACCGAATCATCCAACCGTTAGGCAGTTCGCTTGAAAAAGGTAAGCCTCCTCCACCGCCTGTTTTGTCACCTACGATAATGGCGTTGGGAGCTTTTTTCATGCGGTTCACAAAGTCATTGGTGGCACTGTAAGACAACCGGTTGGTGAGAATAATCACCGGAAGTTGCCACTGTATGGTTTTATGGGCAGGAGTAATAATTTCTACCGGTGCCGAAAAATCCGAATGACCATTACCCGTTTTATGCCGGATATATCCTGTAACCACATCGTTGGTAAAAAAATAAGAAGCCAGTTGTTTCGACAAATCCAGCGAGCCACCACTGTTATTCCTGACATCGATAATCAGTCCGCGGCAGTTTGCAAAAGATCTCATGGCATACGCCATATTACTGTCCGAAAAAGAATCGGAAAAACTGCCGTAATAAATATAACCTATCTGATTATTGTTGATCTTTGTATATTTAAGGCCTCCCGCTATTCTGTAATTTTTACCCAGGTATCTGTCTTTTTCAATAAGATCAGTGCTGAAATTGTCGGGATAATCTTCGAACCACTTCCAGTACCTACTACGATCGAAGCTCGAATACAGATTTACATGACCATCTTTCAGTTCGGCCAACATGTTTCCCAACAAATCGAAGAAAGCTACTTCGTTCTTTATTGCCGGTAATTTCTGATGATACGTCGTATAGATAGAATCCCAATTGATCTTTTTATAGTCAAGATAACAATATCGTGTATCGATAATGTTCCACAAAGCCTGAAAATTACCCTCGTAGGTGTTGGGTTGTATTTCGGGCTCACGCATGCACGATGTTATCATGGTCAACACAAACAACAGCACAAAACCAGATCTTTTCTTTACTCCTGTATTATTCATTGGTGCTGATAAAATTAGGTGACAGCTTTTTCTTTCTTCCGGAAAAAGATAGCACATCGAAAGTAGTTCCAACCATCAGGCTAAACGAGTTTCGTTTAAAAACCATATCGTTAGCCTCATACTTCAGATGCTGATAAGCTAAGCCTATCTGCCAGGTTGATCGCTCGAAAGGTATATCCACCGTGAGTTTAGGATTTATGCCACGTTTGTTGTGCAGCGAGCTGAAATGAGTCAGCCCGGCATGATTTCCCAGTTCAAACATCTCATAATAAGACGCTCCTGCCAACGGAACAAACATCAATCCTACTACGGGAGTTTCGGCCGAGAGCTGAAGCCGCAATGTCCTTCGGCGCAGGGGAACATCATACCGTATCACTCCCGATACATTGAGATTCGTTGCCATATCCATATTCACCGGGTTATTGATATTGCGGGTCAAATCTTTAAACCCAAAGTCCACATCCCAGCTTCCGCCAACCAATACCTGGAATCTATTTGCAGGACGAAAATGATACTGCATACCGAAACTGTAATTTGCCCCGAAGTAAAGCATAGAAGCCGTTCCCGCCGGATTGTAAGCGATGGCTCCAACCAGATAATACTGATGCTGAATGGAAATATTGTTGTTGTGTAACGACAAAAAGCGGCGACTTTCATGATTAAAATCAAAACCACTGCCACTGTAAGTTAGGGGCGACAGATAAGGATCGGTAAGTTGAAGCGAAACATATCCTAATGAATTTGTTCGGGTCGTTACCAGATATTTATCTGCCTCAGCCTGCTGCGCCACAGCAACCAGATGAGACAAAACAACCAACGTTACTAAAACGAATTTCTTCATCAGGGAAAGTATTAAAGAGAATTATGCCTACAAAAATAACAAAAATGTTTGGTATAAAGCCTGCTTCGGACAAGCGATTCATTATTTGAGAAACCTTGTTTCATATTGCATTGTGTATATCCTGAATAGATTTTATGTTGAGAGAAATAATTATCTTTGCATACATTTGATTTATTAAGCCCACGAATTATGAAAAAACTGGTTTTTGCCACCAACAACGCTCATAAATTGGCCGAGGTCAGAGCTATACTCGAACCCGAATTCTCCATTGTCAGTTTGGCCGACCTGAATTGTAACGAAGACATTCCGGAAACCGCCGATACATTGGATGGAAATGCTCTTTTGAAAGCCAAATATATACACGATAAATTCGGACTGGACTGTTTTGCCGATGACACCGGATTGGAAATAGAAGCTCTCAACGGTGAACCCGGTGTATATTCGGCCCGCTATGCCGGTATAGAATGCGATGCCCGAAAGAACATGAACAAGGTATTAACCACACTGGGCAACAACCCGAACAGAAAAGCTTGTTTCCGTACCGTGATAGCCCTGATACTTGGAGACAAAACCATGTATTTCGAAGGAAAAATTGATGGACACATTACCCATCAGCCTCATGGTAACAGTGGATTTGGATATGATCCGATTTTTATTGCAAAAGATTATCTGCTAACCTTTGCCCAGCTTAGTGCAGAGGAGAAAAATAAAATCAGTCACCGGGCTCTGGCTGTAAAGCAACTGGTAGGCTATCTGCAACATCACGAATCAATACTGGCAGGTACCAAAACACCCAAGTGTGTTTAGCGGGCCCCGGGAGCTTCTGACTTTTCCCTTTAAAAAAATGAAATTATGCGTCATTCGAATAACAAAATAATCATCCTCGGTTTTCTTTTATCGACAATTTCATTTTCGGTGATGGCGCAGGTTGCCATGGGCAAATGGAGAACACATCTCTCCTACAATAATGTTTCGCAAATTGCTCAATCGCCCAATAAAATCTTTGCGGTAAGTCAGGGTGCTCTGTTTTCGGTAGATAAGCAAGACGGCAGTCTCTATTTTTATAGCAAGACAAACGGACTCAATGGCTCGGGCATTGCCAACATTGAATACAACCCCACCACGCAGGAACTGCTTATTATTTACAGTAACGGAAATATCGATGCGCTGGGAAACAGCGGCATAACTAATATCCCTGATCTGTACAACAAGCAAATGAGCACCAGCAAAACGGTACATCACATACTGTTTTATCAGAAAAAAGCTTACCTGTCTTGCGACTTTGGCATCGTGGTGTTGAATCTGGATAAAAAAGAGGTGGCTGATACGTACTACATAGGACCGAATGCCAGCCAGGTGGCTGTATTAAATACCACTATACACAATGCTACCATTTATGCTCTAAGCAAATCGACGATTTATCAGGCTCCGATAGCCGAGCCTCAGTTGGTGAATTATGCTTACTGGACTACTACCGCATCGTGGCCCGGAGCTGGTGATTTCCAACAGATTGTCTCTTTCGGCGGAAAGCTGATATTGCAGCGTGGCGGAAAACTGTATAAACAAGAAAATGATAACTCCTGGACGCCTTTACTTACTGGCTTAACGGTTAATACTTTCAACGTTTCAAACGGCAGTTTAGCCGTCTTTACGGACAATGCAACCTATCTGTACGATACTGCCTTTAATACTAAAACAATCAATAACCTCGCTACAATTACCGATGCTGAATATGATACACAAAACAGTACATATTATTTTGCTGCCAATAGTTCCGGTATCATTTCGTACAAGCAGGCCGGAAGCGAAACACCAGTGGTTAACTACTTCAAACCGGTAGGGCCAGCAGTAAACATCCCCTGGGATATGACTTTCTCGGGTAAAAAGCTATTCGTAGTACCGGGCGGGCGGTGGGCATCGCAGAATTTTACCAATGGTGACGTAATGATGTACGAAGCCGGTGTGTGGACAAATATCTATGCCAAAACCATTCAGGAAAAAACCGGACATCTGGTCAACGACTTTATGAATGTGGCTGTTGACCCGTTGGACAATAAACATTTTTTCGTATCATCTTACGGAACAGGGCTGTATGAATTTAAAAATAACGTATTTGCCAACTGGTATAATCATCTGAACAGCAAATTGGAAACTACTGTTTCTGCCGATCCGTATCGCTATATCCGATTGGATGGCGCTGTTTTTGATCAGCAGGGCAATTTGTTTGTGAGTAATACGAGTGCAGCAGCCGGAATTAAAATTCTGGCATCCAGCGGCACCTGGTCTCAGCTTACCTATTCGGACTTAGCTTCAAAACCAACATTGGGAAAGATCTTGATTTCGAATCAGAATGGCAACCAGAAATGGGTTCTATCCGTTCGCTCGCAACCCGGTGTTTTTGTTTTCGACGACAATAAAACCCTGACCGACCAATCAGACGACAAGGCTGTTTTTCTGTCGAAATTCACTTACCCTGAACAGGATAAAACCGGAAACACCATACATACTTCACAATATCCCTCTGCCGTGTACAGCATTGCGCAAGATAAAAATGGAGTGGTATGGGTGGGTACTGACATCGGACCGTTTGTGTTCAACAATATCTCGAAAGTGTACAACGATGACTACACCTGCTCCAGGGTAAAAATACCACGAGCGGACAGCACCAACCTGGCTGATTATCTGCTGGTAAATGAGCATATCAAAGCCATAGCCATTGATGGGGCTAACAGAAAATGGATAGGCACCGAGAATTCCGGTGTTTATTTAATGTCGGCCAATGGGCAGCAAACCATACAGCACTTTACAAGCACCAACAGCCCGTTGCTATCGGATAATGTTTTGTCGATAGCCATAAATCCTGTTACGGGCGAAGTTTTTTTCGGCACCGATCAGGGCCTGGTTTCGTACCAGAGCGATGCGAGCGAAGCCGGAAGTACTTTTGGTAATGTATATGCCTATCCTAATCCTGTGCGGCAGGGTTACACAGGCGTGATTACCATTACCGGTCTGGTAGAAAACACACAAGTAAAAATTACGGATATTACTGGGAATCTGGTATGCGAAACCGTGTCGAATGGCAGCCTGGCCACATGGAACGGGAAAGACGCCAACGGAAGAAAAGTAAACACCGGCATTTACCTCGCCATCTGTGCCAATGCCGATGGAAAGCTCAGTACCATCACAAAAATTCTGGTAATAAACTAATACTACCAGAATAGTTTGCTTTGTTCCTCTTTCCTTGTTAGATACTTTAGGGTAAATACCCGTCGGTGAAATCCTCGCTGTTGAGTGTTTACTCAGACACCAAGGTTGTAATACTCTGTCCTTTCAGATTAACACTAAAAACTCCATTGTTCACTGCAATTTTAGATAAAGCAGCAACGTTTTTTGTAGCGGTTGTTTCATAAGGAGTGAATGCAGTAACTGTTCCATTTTGAATAGTGATAGGTTGTTTGATGGCAACTACACAACTATTGACAATTACGATAACCGTTTTATTTCCATTTTTATAAGCACTCATGCATATGCCTATATAAGGTTCGGGAGTTATATAAACCCTCTTGAATCCGGGTCTTACCCATTTGGAATACTGAGCTATTGCGCAGCCATTTTTGGTCATTGCTTTGTTTTCATTAATTAAATTGCATACACTTCCGTTTAATGGTAAAACCCACCACCATACATAGGCATTCATATTAAGGTTCATACACGCATTTATTTCTTTGGCCACCGACAAAGCTATGGAGATGTTATCATTAGCATTATCATAATAATGTTCGGTCATCCATATTTTCTTTCCTTTATCAATGGCATTAGTATATTTAAAGGGTTCGCGTCCGTACAGATGACCTCCAATATATGAAACGTTGGCACAAGCTGTCTCATCGTTCAATGTGGGATCTGTCATAGACGTATTAAAACCGAAGCTTTCCGCTATCATCAAAGGATATCCTACCGCGGGTGCATTTTCTTTTGCAAATTTTGCTATTTCTGCTCCCGTCCATGAGCACGATTCGTAGTCGGGTTTAAAGTCGGGTTCATTTTCAATGGATATAGCGGTTAGCATGACGCCTGCATTTTTCATATAATCGCCAAAGCTCTTCAAGTACAAAGCATAGTCAGCGTATTTGGATGGATCTACACTTCCCTGCACAACGTTATTATTGGTTTTCAGAGCAACAGGTGGCGACCAGGGAGATGCAAACACTTTGGCCCCTCGTGCGTTTGCTTTCTGGGCATTGGATTTTTCTTGGTCCCAGTTGTTGTTAGGATCCATTCGTAACCTGCAAATGGTCAAACCCATTTGGGAATTATCACTGTTTCCGAATAAAACATCAGCCTGCGCATCAGACAAAGCGCCATTCCAGGCCGTACTGCCACCAAATCCGTCGATCACTTGCTGCTCGTCCGTCAGATTCAGAATTGCATTGCCGGCAGTAGATGAAGGCAGGGTGTCATTTACAGTTGTGGGAGGGGTATATACCGGGGAATTTTCTGATTTTGAGCATGAAGCTGTAAACACAATACATGCAATAGACAAATAACCAATCAACTTTTGGGTCATAACGCAGTGATATTTTTCTTGTTTATAAAAACTATGATAGTATTAAATCTGAACATGCCGGTGGTTACCCGGCATGGGAAGCCAAAAGTACTATATTTGTTCTACAAAATAAGCATATCAGAGCATTGTTTCTGAAAAATGAAATCAGGGTATGAAGATTTTGAGTATTTCCCGATTTGCGCCTGATTCGGGAACAGAACGTTCATTTTCCCACTCTTTTCTAAACCTGCATTAGATTTCTATTTCGTTGCCACGGATTACAAGTCCGCACCAACTAAGGGACTGTCCTTTTTAAACAGCCCCTTACTATGGATATCGTTTTCTACTAACCTTGAACCCTTACAGGATTCATTAGAATAAATATCAGATAGCGAATTTATTTCTTCAAATAAGTAATACCCACCCAGTCATCAGTGCGGAATGGGGATGCCGGTAAGCCCACTCCGTTTATCAAATTGCAAACAGGATTTGAAGCCCAGGCATAACGAACCGCAACGGGGTTTTCCACATCCTTGCAGGAAACTACTATTTCATTTCCGTCGATAACGGCTTCTGCCCAATGAAATTTATGATCCGATCCGGCAACGGCAAAGCCTTTCACAGCTTCATTATTTTTAGTTTTCAAACCTGTCTCACCCTGTTTAAATATGATTCGGATGGAATTCTTCTCTATCCGGTAAGAGTCGTACACAGGACCCGAAAAAGGAATGTTTTCGTTGTAGGTTTTTGCCCGGGCAATCAGTGAAAGCCTGCGTCCAACTTCTTGTTTATTTTTTGGGTGAATATCTTTTGCTTCGCCTATATCGATGGTCACTGCCATACCTGTATTTTCGAGATGCAACAAGGTTTGAAACTGTGCTTCACGTAATTCTGCCCACGAAGCTTCTGCCGGCTGAGATAGTTCGGGCATGTAATTGGCTAATTGAACAAAATAAAACGGAAAATCCGATTTCCATTGTTTCCGCCAGTCTTTAATCAGTAGTGGAAATAACTCCCTGTATTGATACGCCTTGTCGGCATTACTTTCTCCCTGATACCAGATAGCTCCTTTGATCGTAAACGGAACGAGTGGGCTTATCATGGCATTATACAACACAGTTGGTTGATTCGGATCGTTCCATGTTTGTGGAGCAGCAGGTATTTCCTTTAAATTCATACCAATTTTATATTGCCAAGAACCTGCCAACTGAATGGATTCCTCTTTCGACAAGCTTAGTTTCATCAATGTAGTCTCTCCGTAGAAACCTCCGCCGCCACCTGTGTCCACAATACGGACAGTAATAACTGCCTTCCCGGTTTTTACGAGATTTGCTGGAATGGAATAAGTTCTTGATGCTGCATAATCTGACGTATGACCAATTTCTACTCCATTAAAATAAGCAATATCAGCGTCATCAATCTTATCTAGTGAGAGAGTGAGTGTTTTATTTTGCCAGTTGGCAGGGATGTCAATTGTTTTTCGTAACCATACTACTCCATCAAAATCGGGTAATATTGTTTCTTCCCAGAAACCGGGAACATTCATTGGTTTCCAATCGGTTTCCGCTATATTGTTGGCTGCCCAAAGTGCTTTTCCGTTAGACATTCCGCGGTCTTTTTCCTTTACCAGTGCTTGCCACTTAATGGAATCTTGTTTGAATTCCACGGTCAGATTTTTGAAGTTTGCTGATTTCCGGTCTATCTCTACAAGGGGGGATGTAAAATCAGGCATTGTTTTCAGTGAACCCGAACTGGTCCATGCTTCGGCAATAGTGCCTCCCCACGAAGCATCGATAAGTCCAATGGGAATATGTAGCTGCTGATTTAAATTACGCCCGAAAAAGTACGCAACAGCCGAAAATTCTGGAATTGTTTTTGGCAAACATGTTACCCAGCCTTTATTCCTAACGACCAATTCTGTTGCCGGTTTGAAGGCAACTCTTTTTTCCACCCGAAGCAATCGGATATCAGGATAATTGGCTTCGGCTATTTCTTTTTCGTAATTCATAATTCTACCCCAACCGTCCACAGGCATTTCCATATTCGACTGACCGGAACACAACCAGACTTCGCCTATCATTACGTTACGAAGTTCAAGCTTTGTACCATCTGTTATCTGTATGCTGAACGGACCGCCATATTCGGGTGTCGACACTTCGGTTTTCCAACTCCCATCTTTTTCTACTGTAGTCTGAATGGTTTTATTATTCCACGAAGTAGTGATTTTTAAAATCTTACCCGGATTGGCTGTGCCCCAAAACGGAACTGAAGATTTCTGCTGAAGTACCATGTTGTCCGAAAAGACAGCAGGTAATTGTACTTTAGCTGCTAAAGCGGAAAAAGAGAAAACAAAAATGAATAATGAAATGTATGAACTGGACTTCTTCATATGATTTGTATTTTTAGTTGGATTCAAAGGTTGCTAAATCATTTAAATAAATGATGATTGTTGTTGATATGTTTTTATCACATAGTTCACATTAGTTTTGAATGTAAGATATAACACCAAGAACACATCGCATTATTCCGAATACCGGGATAATTTTCAACTATGCAAAAGTATCGTCAGATACTTTTACTATGTGATCTAAGTCTTTTTACTCCCATTATTTCTATGTGTGCTAAAATATATCATTCAATATTGGAAACTACTTACAATTTTTTGAACTCCAAAAATAATAAAAAATGAGTCTATCGTGTGCTGATAGGAAGAATATATTTGAGTCTAGTGTTCAATCGGTCATTGCACGACTCCAAAAACCCGTATGTAGGGATAACTAGTAAACTCTTTCGACAAAGAGAGACAATAATTCCCTTTATTCGGAAAAAATATATAAGTTTGTATGCTCTTATAAAAGCAGCATTCCCCGGTGCGTTCCTCTAATGGTTAGGAGATCGGTTCCTCAATCCGAAGATAGCAGTTCGATTCTGCTACGCACTACTAATTACTGCTCCATCTTGTCAAACTATTTATAACACTTCAACTGCTAACAGGGACTTCGTCCGCTGTCAGAGTTGATGCACAATCCTGTCAGCAGTCCATCGGACTCTGACAGCGGTTGAAGATAGCTAAACGATTTTCCGTCAGACGCGTTCTCTTGTTCGTCAGATGCGTTCTACTCTACTGTCTGTGTCATTCTTTCGTTCGTCAGACGCGTTCTTTCGCTTGACAGATGTGTTCTTTCGTTCGGCAGATGCGTTCTACTCTACTGTCTGTGTCATTCTTTCGTTCGTCAGATGTGTTCTTTCGTTTGGCAGACGCATTCCTTTTTACCGGAGCGGCAATATTTTTGAGTTGGTTTCTAATCGTTTAGTAATTTTGGGCTATAGATTGTCGGGCATATAAGAATATTTTGAGGGCTGACTTCGTTTTATCATTGTACTTAGCTATTATCGGAATTTTATACACTGTTTTTTTTTGTAATTTTACGGCCTGATACTAAATGCCTGCCATGAAACCTCTACTACACGGAAATTTTATAAGTGCTATGCTTTTCAACAAAAAAAGTTGGATGGTTTTAATTGGCATCGGGCTGGTTCTCAAAGTGGCATTGTTCCCCATACAGACCGGGGACTATAATCATTATCTATGGCCGTGGATACATTTTATTCAAACGCACGGCTATGCTTCGTCGCTGAAGTTTGACTTCTATAATTATACGCCGGCGTATATTTACATCCTCATTGGCATTGCCCGGGTGGGAGTGTATCCGCTATACGCTATCAAAATAGTGTCGGTACTGTTCGAATACCTGATGGCATATTTTATCGGAAAAACGGTTTGCCTGAAGTATCGGAATAATATCGTGGTGTGGATCTCCCTCGCCATCGTTCCACTACTGCCTACCGTGATGCTCAACAGCAGCTACCTGGCTCAGTGCGATGCGGTTTATGCTGCTTTTGTGGCTGGCAGTATCTTTTTCGCACTGAAAGAAAAACCGTTTCTGTCCATTCTGTTTCTGGGGCTGGCGTTTGCGTTTAAGTTGCAGACCGCCCTATTGCTGCCGTTTTATTTTGTGATGCTGCTTCGGGGGAATATACGTTGGTATTACTTCCTGCTTATTCCTGCCGTGTTTGTGCTAAGCATACTGCCGGCGTGGTTGTACGGTCGGTCGTTTACCGGGCTGTTGAGTGTTTATCTGCAACAGTCTACAGAGTTCAGGTACCTTACGCTAAACTTCCCCAATGTTTATATCTGGATTAGTAATGAGTATTATACGCCGGTGCGCGCGGCAGGTATGATTATCACGGTTCTGCTTACGGTCGCGGTGGGCTGGTGGCTGAGCCTGAAGCGCTTTACGTTTACGTTCGAAAGCTGGGTAAGATTGGCTTTTCTGAGTGCCATGGTTGCGCCGTTTCTGTTGCCCGGCATGCACGAACGCTATATGTACACAGCCGATGTGTTGGGCGTATTGTATTATATGGTTATCCGCAAAAATATTCATTTGCCTGTAGGTGTTTTGCTGGTTTCGACCTACTCTTATATACGCTGCTCCAGGTATCACGATGTTTTACCCATCGAACCTGCATTTTTTGTTTATTTACTGGTTATTATCTTCACTTCGGTGGATTTTGTAGCCGGTTTAAAAATCAAAAAAGCATGATAGTTGAAACTAAAAACAGCTTGTTATTTCAGGTGCCGGTGCTGCTGATATATGCAGTACTTGGCGTGCTGTGTCTGAACAATTGTTATTTCTGGGACACTATTCAGCAGATTTCCAAAGAGGCTCACGGTTATTACCAGACCGGTTTCAGCTCGCTGTTGCCGCCGGCTACAGATTCGGGTAGCGGAGTTGTTGCCACCGGATATCATCCTCCTCTGATGGGCATCGTCACCGCTGCACTGTGGAAAATTTTCGGCTACCGGCTTTGGGTCTCACACGCTTTTACGATGTTGTGGGCTGTGGTTCTGGTCTGCAATGTGTGCAAACTGCTCACTCGGTTCTTTTCCTACCGGATGGCCGGCTGGGTGATGCTTATCGTTATGCTGGAACCTACGGTGCTTACGCAGTTTGCCATCGCTTCGCCCGATTTTATTTTGCTTACGGCGTTCATCGTTGCGCTCAGGGGAATGCTGGAGCATAAACCCCGGCTGCTTGCTCTGGGGATGATAGTGTTGTGTACCGTTAATATGCGGGGAGTTTTTGCCGGAGCCGCCTTGTTGGCTGCACAGCTTTACTACTCCCGCCTGCAGGCACCCAAAGCATTGAACCTGCGTTCGGTTTTCAATAATATGCTGCCTTACCTTCCGGCACTCGTGCTCACAGCAGCTTATTTCGGTTATTACTTTGCAACGCGTGGTTGGTTCTTCACTCATGAGGCTGTGGGTGGACATTACTCGCTTCCGTCGGGCGTAGGTGCTGTAGTGAAACATCTGGCGGAATACGGACTTCGCTCGGTAGAGAACGGGCGAATCGTTATTTGGCTTATTGGAATATATGTTGCATTTCATCGGATAAAAAAAATGAAAACGCTGTCGGCGGAACTCAAAGCGCTACTTTTACTCTTTGTGCTTCTGGCAGGATTGTACTTGCTGTTGGGCTGCGTTACCCGTATGCCTTTCTCTGCCCGATATTTTATGCCGCAGTTTTTTCTGCTCACCGTGTTGGTGCTGAAAGGGCTTACAGAAATTGTTACAGGAAGAAAAATCGTGGTGTATCTGATAGTGGTGCTTTGCTTCGAGCTCACCGGGCATCTGTGGATTTATCCCCGGAAGATAGCAAAATCGTGGGACTGCACACTGGCGCATCTGCCTTACTACGGATTAAGAGCCGAATGCTTTCAGTATATTGATAAGCAAGGATGGAATTATAAAGACATTTCGGGGAGCTTTTGTTTGTATGGCAACCGGCGGTTTACCGAATTAGGCAATGCTGACAAGACGATTGGCACTTCTGCTCATAACAAATATTTCATCTACTCCAACATATCGAATGTGGACGACTCGTTACTCGACGAACTGGAAAACCCGATGCGCTGGACTCCTGTCAGGCAGTTTGAGAAAGGTGCGGTGCTGATAATAATATACGAACAGAAGAATTATCAATAAAACCAACCGAAGGAATCAACATTATCTTGTAACTCGTAACTATTTATAATCATGTCACGTAAAAAATCCGAAGAATATTTTCATGTCCTTCCTGAAAAATTAAATTGCGCTCAGGCGATATTGAAAGGCTTTCAAAAAGAATTTACTATCAGCGATGCTGAAATTGAAGAATACCGCGCCTGGGGTGGTGGACGTGCCGAAGGTGGTATTTGTGGAGCTTTGTTTGCCGCAGAGCGACTACTGCGTCAGGTAGGAAAACCTAGTATTGAGAATGAGTTTATAGCTATTACGGGACACAGGAACTGTCTGGACATAAAAAAAGGCAAGTTTCCTTGCCTTGATTGTGTTCGTGTAGCCGATGAACTGGTAGAGAAGAGTCTTTGATAGGAAGTTCTTATACTACCGACTTAAAACTACTTACTATCAGGACTATTTTCTGTTTATCAGGTTCATGAATTCTTCTCGGGTTTTAGCCTGCTCGAAAACGCCTGTAAAGTCCGAAGTGGTGGTGATAGAATGTTGTTTCTGCACTCCACGCATTTGCATACAAAGGTGTTGCGCTTCAATAATCACCATCACACCCATGGGGTTCAATGTTTTCTGAATGCAGGCTTTTATCTGTGTGGTCATGCGTTCCTGCACCTGCATGCGGCGGGCATATACTTCCACTATGCGGGCTATTTTGCTCAATCCGGTAATTTGTTTGTTCGGAATATAGGCGATATGCGCTTTGCCGAAAAACGGTAGCATGTGGTGCTCGCACATCGAGTAGAAATCGATGTCCTTTACGATTACCATTTGGCGGTAGTTCTCGGTAAACATGGCCGAACGAAGTATTTCTTCCGGATCCTGCTCGTAGCCCTGCATCAAAAACTGCATGGCTTTCGAAACACGTTCGGGGGTTTTCAGTAAACCTTCGCGATCTACGTCTTCGCCCAATAATTCTATAATTTGTTGGTAATGTTCGGCAATTTTTGCTGTTTTCTCTGTGTCAAAAGGAACCGGTTGGTTGAGATTGAAATCCATCATATTTTTATTTTGAGCTCGAAATTATAATTTGTTCCCGAACAATATATATTTCACTTTTTAAATTGGGGAATGCCTCTTTGAGTTGGGCTCTTACCCGTTGCGCCTCCGCTTGTGTTCTGAGATCGCCCACTCTCACTTTCCAGAAAGGCGAAGTATAGTTTACATAAACAGCTTCGTCCGGAAATTGTTCTTTAATTTGTCTCTCTATCCGAAAAGCTTCGGTTTTAGCGGTACGCTGCACATTGCTCGAAAAAACCTGCACCCTGAAACCATTGGCCATCGTAGGGTCGATGATATGCTTCTTGTTGGCAAGTAGTTGGTCTATGCGTTTATCCTGATGAATTTTTACGGTTGCACGGGTGGTAGAGTCGGTAGAAGTTAGTGCGTCAACGATATTGTGTTTCTGTACTTCCTGATTTTGTTGTGCCTGTAAAACTCCTATTATCAGAGCTAAAGCAGCAACAAATGCAAAGCTTTTTCTTTTCATTTTCTTGTTTTTTATTGGCTGCAAAGTTATATAAATGTTATGGTTTTTCAGACTATTTTCCCGAAAATTGTAATTTATATGTTTTGTAAAACACTAAGAATCAATTTTTCTTATAATTATTCATTCTTCATAATTTGTTTTTAATCGCTTAATGCTATCTTTGTTCTTACTTTTTTTAATAGTGCCTTTATATTTTGCTTTATGACTAATTCCAATATCGCCATTATTGTAGCCGGAGGAAAAGGTGTGCGCATGGGCGCCGACATTCCCAAGCAGTTTATTGAAATACATGGCAAGCCTGTGTTGATGCATACGCTCGAAGCATTTCGGCGTTACGATGCCTCGATGCCATTAATTCTAGTGCTGCCTGCTGTTCAGTTTGGCTTTTGGGATGAGCTATGCCGCAAGCACGACTTCACGCTGTCGCACACAGTAGTAGCAGGTGGCGAAACCCGCTTTCAGTCGGTCAAAAACGGACTACAAGCAATTGGAGATGCTGCTCTGGTGGCAATACACGATGGTGTCAGACCTCTGGTGAGTACCGAAACCATTGCGCGCTGCTTTGATGAGGCTGCCAGGCACGGTGCTGTTATTCCGGTGGTGGATTTGGTGGACAGTATCAGGCAGCTGACCGAAGGCGAAAGCCTGTCGGTGGATCGGACAGCCTACAAGCTGGTGCAAACACCGCAGGTGTTCAGCAGCGAGATAGTGCTGAAAGCTTATGAGCAGGACTTCTCTCCGCTTTTCACCGACGATGCATCGGTGGTGGAAGCCAACGGGGTAAAAATACATTTGGTGGAAGGCAACCGGGAAAACATCAAAATTACTACGGAATTTGATTTACGAATTGTAGAAACTCTTATGCAATGATAGCAAAGCATACCAACATTCAATGGCTGGACACCCTGCGCACGCTTGCTATAGTGGGTGTGGTGATTATCCATGTTTCTTCTCCGCTGGTCAATATGACTTATGGCAAAAACATGCACTTCTGGTGGATCGGCAATGTAGTGGATAGTGCCGTAAGATTTGTCGTACCATTGTTTCTTATGCTCAGTGGAGCCACCCTGCTGGGGAAAGAATGCAAGCTGAGCGAATTCTACAAAAGACGATTCACCCGCGTTCTTATTCCATTTCTTTTCTGGATGGTGGCGTATTGGGTTTACCGTTGGCTGCTGCTCTACCCCAAACAACAGCCGCACGATTTTCAGGGCATTGTGCAATGGGCTACCAACCTGTTTTTGCTGGAAGGCGTCTCGAAGCATTTTTGGTATATCTACATGATTTTGTTTCTCTACCTGTTTGTGCCATTTCTGGGGAAAGGGCTGCAAAAGCTTAACCTGTCGGTAATATCCAGTGTGCTGTTGGTATGGGTGGTGCTTACAGTTGCTTGTAAATCCATACCGCTGAACATGTACAGCTGGTCTGGCGACTACGGCAGTAAACTGCTGGGGTATGTTCTGTATTCGGGCTACATGGTGCTGGGTTATTACCTGGTCAAATTACCCGTTTGCACAGCCAAAACCAGATTTTCGGCGGCTTTGATATTTTTGCTAACTGTGGCAGTGTCGGCATTTTTCACTTACCTTTTCAGCAAAAACAACCATAAACTGGATCTGACCATGTACAGTTACCTTGGCGTGAACACCATCATTCAGTCCATTGCCATATTTATGCTGGTAAAAGACCTTACATTTGAAAACAGGCATCTGTATCAGACTTTCGAAACCGTGAGTAAGTACAGCTATGGCATTTACCTGGTTCATATTATCATTATCAGCATCATGTTCGACCACGGAATTTATTGGGCTATTGCTCATCCGCTTATTTCATTGCCGGTGATTACGCTTATGGTGCTAGTCTGCTCATTCGCCATTATTTATGTGTTTCGCATACTGCCCGGCGGAAAACGGGTGACGGGTTAATACAAACATAACGAACTATGGATCTCTCCTCACAAGACATAAAATTCCTGCCCGGTGTAGGACCGAAAAAAGCGGATTTGCTCAACAAAGAGCTTGGCATACGCAGTGCCGAGGATTTGTTGCGCCACTATCCGTACAAATATGTGGACAGGAGCAGGTTTTATTACCTCCACGAAATATCCGAAGACATGCCTTTTATTCAGGTAAAAGGGCAAATTATCCGTTTCGAGAAAGTAGGCGAAGGACCTACGCAACGGTTGACGGCTGTTTTTACCGATGGGCGCGAAACCATCGAACTGGTTTGGTTTAAGGGCGTAAAATACGTTATTGATAAGTACAAAACCGGAATACAGTACGTTGTTTTCGGCAAGCCATCGCCGTTCAACGGACGGTTCAACATTGTACATCCCGAGATAGAGTTGGTTTCGCAGCTACCTCCGCCTGAGCAAATGGGACTCCAGCCGTTTTATAATACTTCCGAGAAAATGAAAAACAGTTTTCTGAATTCGAAGATGCTGCAGAAAATCATTTTTCCGGTTATTCAGTCTATCAAACCAGGCATCCCCGACACACTTCCGGCGTATTTGCTTCAGAAATTTGCACTTATGAACCTCACCGAATCGCTGGTCAACGTTCATTTTCCAAAAAATGCTAATGCACTCAACAAAGCCCGGCAACGGCTCAAGTTTGAAGAGTTATTTTATATTCAGCTGAATATTCTCCAGCAAACCAAGTGGCGCGACCAGCATTTCAAAGGGTTTGTTTTCGGGCAAATAGGACATTATTTCAATACTTTCTTCAAGGATTTTCTTCCGTTCGAACTTACCGGAGCTCAAAAACGGGTGTTACGCGAAATTCGTATCGACGTAGCATCGGGTCGTCAAATGAACCGCCTGCTGCAAGGTGACGTGGGTAGTGGAAAAACTCTCGTAGCTCTTATGGCCATGCTGATGGCTGTGGATAATGGCTTTCAGGCCTGCATCATGGCACCAACCGAAATTCTGGCAACACAACATTTTGCGAGCCTGACAGAATTTTTAGGCAATATGGGCGTTAGTGTAGCATTGCTCACCGGTTCCACCCGATCCAAAGCCCGTGTGGAACTGCACGAGAAGCTCCGCAGTGGCGAGTTGAACATTCTCATAGGAACCCACGCACTGATTGAAGACACGGTGCAATTCAGCAACCTGGGGTTGGTGGTTATCGACGAGCAACACCGCTTCGGGGTGGAACAGCGCGCGCGGCTCTGGCGAAAAAATGTACAACCACCACACATACTGGTGATGACTGCCACGCCTATTCCGCGGACTCTGGCCATGACGCTTTATGGCGATTTAAGCGTATCGGTAATTGATGAATTGCCGCCCGGACGAAAACCGATTCAGACCTATCATTATTACGAAAGTAAGCGGCAAGGACTGAATCAGTTTATTGCCAAACAAGTGGAAATGGGAAGGCAGATTTATATTGTGTATCCGCTTATCCAGGAGTCTGAAAAAATTGATTTGCAAAATCTGGAAACGGGCTATGAATATATGCGCGAAGTGTTTCCAACGTACACAATCAGCAAAGTGCACGGCAAACTAAAACCGGCGGAGAAAGAGCATGAGATGCAAAAATTCGTAACGGGTCAAACCCAGATAATGGTTGCTACCACAGTGATAGAGGTCGGCGTAAATGTACCCAATGCATCTGTGATGGTGATAGAAAGTGCACAACGATTCGGCCTGTCGCAGTTGCATCAGTTGCGCGGCAGAGTAGGTCGTGGTGCCGAGCAGTCTTTTTGTATTTTATTAACTGATTATAAACTGGCTTCTGACACTCGTAAGCGTATGGAGATCATGGTAAGAACCAACGATGGTTTTGAAATTTCGGAAGCCGACCTGAGGCTTCGCGGACCCGGCGATTTGGAAGGAACTCAACAAAGCGGTTTGCCTTTTGACCTGAAAATAGCCAACTTGGCTCAGGATGGCAAAATGCTGGAGATAGCCCGAAACGCCGCCATGGAAATTTTGGAAGATGACCCTCAACTGACCAAAACTGAGAACAGGGTGTTGGCTACTCAATTAAGAAAAATGAAAACGAATACCTTAAATTGGGGTTCTATTAGTTAAGAAAATAGAATTTCTTTTGTATGAACGTGCCATTTCTTTATTTTTGGACAACTTTAAATCACACAATCTATAATTACTAATTAAAATCAAATGGAAAAAACACTTGTAATAATTAAGCCCGGAGCCATACAACGTGGATTAGTGGGTGAAGTAATCAGACGTTTCGAACAAAAAGGATTACAACTTTGCGGGCTAAAAATGATTCAACTCACCGATGAAATTCTGGAAGAACATTACGCACACATTGTTGATAAACCCTTTTTCCCTCGTGTTAAAGCAGCCATGAAAGCTACTCCCGTAATTGTTTGCTGCCTCAAAGGAATGGATGCGGTACACGTGGTGCATCGACTGGCCGGAGCTACCAACGGACGTGAAGCTGCCATGGGCACCATGCGCGGAGATTACAGCATGAGCGTTCAGTGGAACATTATACATACTTCCGATTCCATAAAAACCGCCGACCTGGAGTTGGCCCGTTTTTTTAAGGAAGGAGAAATCTTTGAATACAAACAATCGTACCTGGAATACATATATTCCGAGGACGAAATTATATAACAATAAAACTAATCCGGCGCATTAGTCAAGACAACTAAAATTCATGTTCATTTTCTCAAAAAAAACTCTTCTACTCATAATACTTTTCACCTCAGTTTGGGGTGCAAATGCTCAACATATCAATTACAGTCTGATTCCGAAAAAAGATACAGTCAACATTTACCAGGAAATGTTGAACGATCAATCGGATGATTTGATGGAAAACCATCCGGCTGAGGACATTTACAATAACATCTGGAGGAGCGATCGCGTCAATCCCTATAAAATTCCGATTGACAGCATGCCTGATTCTGTTCGGATTGACTGTTCTAATTTTGTAGTACCTGTTCGAGGAGCCGTTACTTCGGAATTCGGACCACGCCGCTATCGCTTCCATTATGGTATTGATCTCCGATTGAAAGTGGGTGATTCGGTACGTTGTGCATTCAAAGGAAAAATCAGAATTATTGATTATGAAGCCAGAGGATATGGACATTATATAGTTGTTCGCCACGATAACGGACTGGAAACTGTTTACGGACATCTCTCCGAAGTACTGGTCACTCTCAATCAAACGGTAAAAGCCGGTCAACTCATTGCGTATGGTGGGAATACCGGGCATTCCACCGGACCGCACCTCCATTTCGAAACCCGTTACATAGGCAATGCCATTAACCCGGCTCATATTGTCAATTTCAACACTGGACAGGTACACGAACGAACGTATCTGCTGACCAAGAAAAATGCTTTTTACTATCAGCACGAGGTGAAATCATTTGTATCTGCTAAATATTACAAAGTCAGAAAGCACGACACTTTATCCAGAGTGGCAGCGCGAAACGGAACCAGTGTCAAAGCTTTGAGCCGGTTGAACGGACTTAAAACCAAAGCCAAGATAAAACCGGGTCAACGATTGAGAATAAGATAACTTGAATTTAGATTTCTGATCTACGATTTTAAACAAAAGGAAGCCGCTTTCATATTATTGAAAGCGGCTTCCTTTTTTACAATATAGGTAAGTAATAATATTTGATGATGGTCTGATAGCAAAATACAGATGACCAATCTCGTAACTATTTACTTGTAACTAATTCCTAATATCTGTAATGTTCCGGTTTGTAAGGTCCATTAGCATTTACACCGATGTATTCAGCTTGTTCGGGAGTAAGTACCGTCAGTTTTACGCCCAATTGCTCAAGGTGTAAACGGGCTACTTCTTCGTCCAAATGCTTTGGCAAACGATATACATCCACTGCGTAATCTTTGGTATATAATTCAATTTGTGCCAATGTTTGATTCGTAAACGAATTGCTCATCACAAACGATGGATGACCGGTAGCACAGCCTAGATTTACCAAGCGACCATCAGCCAACAAAAGTACACATTTCCCGTCAGGGAAAATATATTTATCAACCTGAGGTTTGATGTTTACACATTCAATGCCCGGGTATTGTTTCAGTTTCTCTACCTGAATTTCGTTATCGAAGTGACCGATGTTACAAATAATGGCAGCATCTTTCATTTTTTCGATATGCTCAATGCGGATAATATCTTTGTTTCCGGTGGTAGTAACATATATATTACCTTCGGCCAAAGCATCTTCGATAGTGGTTACCTGAAAACCTTCCATCGATGCCTGAAGTGCACAAATAGGATCAATTTCAGTAACAATAACACGAGCTCCATAGGCTATCATTGAACGGGCACAACCTTTTCCTACATCTCCATATCCACAAACAACTACTACTTTACCTGCCAACATGATGTCTGTAGCACGTTTAATACCATCTGCCAATGATTCACGACAGCCGTACAGGTTATCGAATTTCGATTTGGTAACCGAGTCGTTTACGTTGAAAGCCGGGAACAACAGTGAACCTTCTTCCAGCATTTGGTACAAACGGTGAACTCCGGTTGTGGTTTCTTCGGACACACCACGAATTTCAGGTATCATGCGAGACCAGATGCTACCGTCTTCTTTCAGTACATCTTTCAGGATAGCATATAATAAACGTTCGTCATCGCCGCCGGCAACTTTGTCAAGTACCTTAGCATCTTTTTCAGCTGCACCACCCACGTGGATCATCATAGTTGCATCGCCGCCGTCATCAACAATTACAGTTGGGCCTTTATGTCCTTCAAAAGTCAATGCCTGAAGTGTACACCACCAGTATTCTTCCAGTGTTTCACCTTTCCACGCAAAAACAGGAACTCCCGAAGCTGCAATAGCTGCAGCAGCATGATCCTGAGTAGAATAAATATTACAACTACACCAGCGCACCTCAGCTCCAAGTTCGACCAATGTTTCGATAAGTACGGCAGTTTGGATAGTCATGTGAAGTGAACCCATGATACGAGCTCCTTTCAGCGGTTTTTGCTGACCATATTTTGAACGCAACGCCATCAAACCCGGCATTTCTTTTTCGGCTAATTCTATTTCTTTGCGACCAAAATCGGCCAACGACATGTCAGCTACTTTATAAGGCAAAGTGCTGAATAATTCGGTTGTACTCATGTTTATTTTTATGTGTTTTATTTTAATTCTGATTTGGGAGTGCAAAGATACATGTTTTCGACGGAAATATTTATCTTTGTTGACAATAGATTTATATTCAGTACTATGTTTGTTGATATTCATACACACAATTCGTTTACACCGGATATTCACGCTGTTCGGAATCTTACTTTTCAGGAAGCAGAAATCCTGCTTTCGGGCAATGAAGATGGATTATTTTCCGTTGGCATTCATCCGTGGCATGCCGATAAATTCTCTGAAAAGGCATTATTAAAACTGCAAAACCTAATTACTGACCACAGGTTTGCAGCCATTGGCGAATGCGGTCTGGATAAAAACTGTGGCATTCCTCTTGAAGTGCAGCAATATGCATTCGAACAACAAATAGCACTCTCCGAACAAGCTGAAAAACCCCTGATAATTCACTGTGTAGGCTATTTCAATGAGTTGTTTGAAATAAAAAAGAAAATCAATCCCCGGCAGTTGTGGATAATTCATGGTTTCAGGGCGAAACCCCAACTGGCAATGCAGGCATTAAAAGCAGACTGTGCACTTTCGTTCGGAGAGCATTTTAATGAAGAAAGTGTACGCGTAACTCCTCTTGAAAGACTTTATGTCGAAACTGACGAAAGTCAGGCATCTATCGAGGATATTTACCGGCATATTGCGGATATAAAAGACACTGAGCCTGACTTTTTGATCGCCGGTGAGCATTTTATTCTCACTATTACTGGCAAATAAACCGGATATCTGATTAAAATTACTATTACTTGGCATTAATTATTTGTTTATTACTAATTTTTAATTACTTATTATTGTATCTTTGCGTTCCGTTTTCAAATTAACGCAGACATGAAAAAGACATTTCCATTTCTATTTTTCCTTATTTTTACACCTGTGCTTTTCGCTCAGGGATTTTCTTCATTGCAGCAACGCAAATTAGCCAATGCACTTACGGCTATTTCAAACCTATATGTCGATAGCATCAATGATAAAAAATTGGTTGAAAGTACAATACAAACAGTACTGAAAGAGTTGGATCCGCACTCATCTTATATTTCTAAAGAAGAGGTAGATAGAGTCAACGAGCCGCTCGAAGGCAGTTTCGAAGGTGTGGGTATACAGTTTCAAATGTTTCAAGATTCACTTCTGGTAGTTCAAACCATTGCCGGATGTCCAGCCGAAAAGGTGGGTGTACTTCCCGGAGACCGCATTATCTATATCAATAATGAATTGGTTGCCGGTGTAAAAATGGAAAGTTCGGGTATTTTCAAACGACTTCGTGGCCCTAAAGGTACCGAAGTTACGGTAAAAGTTCGCCGTGCAGGAAAAGCAGGATTGCTGGAATTTAAAATCATACGTGACAAAATTCCAATTCATAGCGTGGACGCCAATTATATGATTAATAAAGAAATTGGCTATATAAAAATCAACAATTTCGGAAGCGCAACTGTCAAAGAATTTGAAGATGCTTTGGCAAATCTACAGCAAAAGGGAATGAAAAGCCTGATATTAAGTCTTCAGGGCAATGGTGGTGGTTACCTGAATGCAGCTATCGAAATGGCAGATGAATTTCTTCAAAAAAACAATCTGATTGTTTATACACAAGGACTGAATCAGCCTAAAACAATTGCAGAAGCCAGTTCAGTAGGTAATTTTGAACAAGGCAAAGTGATTGTTCTTGTTGACGAATACTCGGCTTCTGCCAGCGAAATCCTTTCGGGTGCGTTGCAAGACTGGGACAGAGCTATTATCATTGGTCGTCGTACCTTTGGAAAAGGATTGGTTCAACGCCAGTTTCCGCTCATAGATGGTTCGATGATGCGACTAACCGTGGCACGTTATTATACACCTACAGGACGCAGCATACAAAAATCATATAAAGGCGGATACGAAAAATATGAAATGGATCTGCTTGACCGTTTCAACAAAGGCGAACTACTTCATGCCGACAGCATACATTTTCCGGATTCGTTACGTTATCAGACTCTGAGCCTGAAACGTACTGTATATGGCGGTGGTGGTATTATGCCCGATATTTTTGTGCCGCTTGATACCACCCGTTACACCAATTTTCACAGAAACATTATTGCCAAAGGAGTAGTGAACAAGGTTTCGGTTCAATACATCGATAAAAATCGTACTGAGTTGAAGAAAAAATATCCTACTTTCGAAAAATTCAAAAAAGAGTATGAAGTTGACGATGTCCTCCTGAAACAATTAATCAGTGCGGCTGAAAAAGAAAAAATAAAAATCAACGCATCGGACTCTGTCAACGATGCAACCAGAAATCAACTGATAGCTATTAGCGACAAATTCAAAAATGATCATTTGGTGGATAATGAACTACTGAAGAAACTGTTGAACTCGGAAAAAAAACCGAAGAAAAATGCCGAGCCTAACGAATTTGAGAAATCAAAACCTCTAATCAGGCTTCAGCTAAAGGCTCTGGTAGCTCGCGATTTATGGGATGAAAACGCGTATTACCAAATTATAGACGCCGACAACGAATCATTGAAGAAGGCGGTTGAAATCCTGCAAACACCGGGTGCTTACGAGAAAATTCTAAAATAACAACCAATCCCCTATCGGAATCAACAACGATCCTTTAGGGGATTTCTGTATAAAAACAATTATGATTTTAGACTATATACAAAAAAACTGGATAGAAATTGTTGGGGCAATACTCAGCCTTATCTATCTGTACCTTTCCATCAGCCAGAAAGTAAGCCTGTGGTTTTTTGGAATAGTCTCTTCTGTCTTTTACATAGTTGTTTTTTTTCAATCAAAGCTATATGCCGACATGAGCCTACAGTTTTATTATGTAGTAATAAGCGTATATGGATGGATAAACTGGAAACATGGAAAATCGGGAGATAAAGAAGAGCTGCCGACAACAAAAGCATCCGGAACACTTCTGATAAAAATAAGTATCGCGACAGGTTTGATATACCTTGTATATTATTTTGTACTGGCTAAATTTACCGATTCCACAATTCCCAAAGTAGATTCGTTGGTGGGTGCATTGAGTATTATTGGCACATGGATGTTGGCTCGTAAACTGCTTGAAAACTGGATTGTATGGATTGTTGTTGATGGTCTTTGCGTAGGGCTTTATATTTACAAAGAACTATATCCTACAACCGTTCTGTTTGCGATTTACACTGTAATGTCTGTAATCGGATATCGCCAGTGGAAAAAATCACTCGCAAAATAAGCCTCTGTGGCATCATTTAAGTAATGAAAATCAATAGACACATAGTTGTATATAGTTTTCACATTGTTACACATAGTGAAGTATTTTAATCACTATTTGAACAAAAAATTAATACGACTATGTTTCTGTTATTATCAAACATTCAGAACATATAGTAAAAATACCTGTCAGTATTTTTGAAAGACGAACTAACTTTCTATGAGTAAACACCGAAGGTGTTTCTATGTAAACTTTGCATAAAAACTATGTGTCACTATATAAACACTATGATTGCTATGTGTCCAAAATACGACATTATATTCATACCATTACTTATAAGCCTGCAATCCTATTAATTTTTTGTTGTCATTTTTCTTCCAAAACCAATTGTTCAGCTTGTAGGTTACATAAGCACTTCCTGCGCCCAGAACAGCTCCTGCCAACACATCCGATGGGTAATGCACGCCCAGGTTCATACGCGAATAACCCACCGAGCAGGCCCAAAAGTAACTGGGAGCAATTACATACCATTTGGGATACTTCAGGCTTAACGCAGTGGCTGTGGCAAATGCCAGCGATGCATGAGCCGATGGGAAGGATGAAGACGATTCGTACTGGTAAGCATCAATATCCGGATAGGAAGTATAAGGTCTGGGACGGTTTACAAATTTTTTCATTGAATAAGCGAGCACGCCACTCACTCCAACGCTGACTCCTGTGTAAAGAGCACTTTTGAGCAAATCGTCGTTTTTATCAATAACAGCAACGACCCCCATAATCAACGGAGTAGAAACTACCACAACAGCAGTAGTGTTGGACATAAATTTGGAATATTGTCTGAGACCATCTGACTGAGAACCATTAATCGTTCTTAGTATCTCAATGTCTGCATTTTGTGCCTGAACTTGTGTACTAAAAATACAAAAAGCACCACAAAGCAGAATAATTGTCGTAAATTTGCACATATTTTTGGGGTCAAAGATAAATAAAATATTTGTCGAACCGTTAGTGAACCATCAAATTGAGTTTATACAATGGTATTCCGTAGAGGAATATCGTTTTTCGTTTTCGGCAATCACATGACTACCATATAAAATTAGTCGTATTTTCACAAAATGTTTAAAATAGCAATCATTGGCCCTGAATCTACCGGGAAAACAGCACTGGCAAAACAGTTGGCCGAATATTATAATGCTCCTTGGGTTCCTGAATATGCACGCCAGTACGTTGAAAAACTGACCGAACCATATACTTACGAAGACGTTTGTAATATTGCATTAAAACAAATTGAGTCAGAAAAGTTTTATGAGAATAATGCTTCTGACGCTAAGTTTGTTTTCTTCGATACTGATTTAATCATCACAAAAGTGTGGTTTTCTTACTGTTTTGATAAAATCCCCGAGTTTTTGTTAGATCAATTACACTCCGGCTTTTTCGATGCCTATTTACTCTGTGCACCCGATTTAGCTTGGGAGCCGGATCCTGTCAGAGAACACGGAGAAGACAGAGAGTATTTTTTCAATTGGTACAAAAGAGAAATTGAAGAAACGAGGAAAGCCTTTGTTATTATAACCGGAGTTGGAGATCAGCGCATTAAAAATGCTATAGTTGCTTTACAATCTCTGAAATTCTAAACACTGCTTATCTATTATGAATAACGAATTATTAGATTCAATAAAAAAACTTTCGCAGCTGGAAGGCTTCAAAGATGTCTGCCATGAGCAGTCCAATAACGAACCAATGCCTTCGACAGATGTACTAAAGGAAATAGTCCAACTGGCACGATCTATACTATTCCCCGGATATTTCGGCGATTCGGCTGTAAATCCTAAAACAATGATGTATCATATTGGTGTAAACATTGATAGACTGCATATGTTATTGGTTCAACAGATTAAAGCTGGCATATGCTTCAACTGCCGGGGCGAGATAAAGGGACCAGTTGAAACGGAACAAATTGCAAAAAGAAAAGCGACCGACTTTATTATTCAACTGCCTGAGATCAGAGAGAAACTGCATACCGATGTTATTGCTGCATACAATGGTGATCCTGCTGCCAAAAGTTTTGGAGAAATTATTTTCTGTTACCCCAGCATTCGCGCCATAAGCAATTACCGGATAGCGCATACTTTACTAAAACTCGATGTACCGCTTATTCCCCGAATAATTACCGAGATGGCACATTCCGAAACCGGGATTGATATTCACCCGGGAGCTACTATCGGCAGCTATTTCACCATCGATCATGGTACAGGAGTGGTAATCGGCGAAACGGCAATGATTGGTAATAACGTAAAAATGTATCAGGGTGTTACGTTAGGTGCAAAGAGCTTTCCACTAGACAAGGATGGAAATCCGATTAAAGGCATTGACCGACATCCTCATATAGGAAATGACGTAATTATTTACTCCAATTCTACTATTTTAGGCAATATCACTGTGGGCGATGGTGCGGTAATTGGTGGTAATTTATGGATTGATAATAATGTTCCTGCGGGTGCAAAGCTATCTCAAAACAAAAACATGAGCAAATAAAAAGAAAGTATCAGAGAGTATAAAAACGCTGATATAAATTATAAAATCAACACAAAAGAATAAAAAGAAAAAGAATTATATGGAATTTGAAATGTTAGCGAAAACCTTTCGCGGATTGGAAGAAGTACTGGCCGCCGAATTAGTAAGTATAGGGGCAAATAATGTACAAATCCAACGGAGGGCTGTTAGTTTTACGGGCGATAAAGCTCTGATGTACAAAGCAAACCTGTACAGCCGGACGGCTTCACGTATACTGAAACCAATTTTATCATTCGACGCTTCAAATCCCGACGAAGTTTACGAACAAGTAAAAAAAATAAACTGGAGCAATTACATGTCCGTCGACAGTACCTTTGCTATCGACTCTACAGTTTTCTCCGAAGAGTTTCGCCACTCCAAATTTGTGGCTTACCGCGTAAAAGATGCTATTGCCGACTGGTTCATGGAGAAATATGAACGCCGTCCATCAGTTCGCTTGGACGGACCACAGATGATGATCAACATTCATATTGCTGCCACACACTGTACGTTGTCGTTAGACAGTTCGGGTGAATCGCTTCACAAACGTGGTTACCGGGTAGCTCAGACCGAAGCTCCACTCAACGAGGCTTTGGCTGCCGGAATGCTTCTGATGGCTGATTGGAAGGGACAGTCGAACTTTTTAGACCCAATGTGCGGATCAGGTACTTTATTAATCGAAGCAGCCTTGATAGCGCTTAATATACCACCCGGAATTTATCGTTCTTCTTTTGCATTCGAAAAATGGAATGACTTTGAAGAGGAACTTTTTGATACGCTATACAATGACGATTCGTACGAACGCCCGTTCAACTTCAAGATATACGGATCTGACAACTCGCCGCGGGCGATAAAAATAGCCGAACAAAATATTAAAAGTGCCGGAATAAGCAAGTATATCGAACTACAGATTATGCCTGTTCAGAAACTGGAAGCACCTGCCGAAAACTGTATGATTGTTACCAATCCTCCCTATGGTGAGCGTATCACCTCCGATGATATATATGGATTGTATGCATCGTTGGGCACAACAGTGAAGCACAAATTTCCGGGCAGCACTGTTTGGATTATCAGCTCACACGAAGAATGTCTGGATAAAATAGGCCTGAAACCCACTGAACGTATTCGTTTGTTGAACGGATCGCTCGACTGTTGGTATTGCCGCTACGACATATTTGCAGGAAAGCGAAACGATTTTCTGGCAAACAAGCGGGAAAACAGAGGATAAGTAACAAATATTTCAAAAATAATACACTGACTTTCAATCGGTTCAAAAGTGCAACTGCTGAATTAGGTATTTAAAACAGTTCAACCATTTGCCAGTTCCAAAAAATACCTTACTTTTGCACCGCAATCGCCCAGATGGCGGAATTGGTAGACGCGCTGGTCTCAAACACCAGTGGATTCACTTCCATGCCGGTTCGATCCCGGCTCTGGGTACCTTTAAAGTAAAACCCTAATTGATTTTTAGTCAGTTAGGGTTTTTTGTTTTGTATTCGTCCCGCTATTGTCCCGTAATCACTATTTTTATAGGGTCAATGTAAATATCAGGTGGAGTAGTTGTAAATAAGCAAGTGTATTTTTATCTTTGTCTAAAAAAACTCATGCCCTTAGATTACGATTTAGCCTCCTTGATTCTTCCATTAGAGATATTGCCCT
>Ga0302211_10000023_pt1 | contig 90053 bp, 64 predicted proteins | sample II_Fen_E3_3_FD_200234 | JGI IMG/M metagenome (GOLD analysis project Ga0302211, IMG submission 200234) | Peat permafrost microbial communities from Stordalen Mire near Abisko, Sweden - II_Fen_E3_3 | ecosystem: Environmental > Terrestrial > Soil > Wetlands > Permafrost | place: Sweden: Abisko... | reverse complement strand
GCATTACTTCTTTTTTGTAACGGCTGCCTAATATACCGTAATACCGGATCTTTACAAAACGGTATGGCAAGATATGTAAACAAAAGCGCCTAAGAAATTCCACACCGGATAATGTGGTGAGTTTTTTCGACGCATTGTCTTTATAATCTTTGTAAGAAAATGTGACCCCCGAAGCGTCGAGATGTTTAATACGATTATTGGTGATGGCTACCCGATGGGTGTATCGTCCCAGGTATTTGACAATTTGTTGTGAGTTTCCCAATGGTGGTTCACAATAGACTACCCATGGTTTTGACCAAAGATAGTCTAGTATCGATTGATATTGTATTAGTCGATTGCTCTTTTTAAGCTGTAGTTTAAGTTTCTCTAGCAGCTTGCCGCGAAACACTACGCTAAGCATACGTACTGGATAAAGGTATTTGCCTTCTTTGGTAATGCATTTGAGGTTTCCTTTCAGGGTTAATCCTGCAGCAGGTACAATACAATGGATATGCGGATGGAGACTCAGGTTTTGTCCCCAGGTATGCAACACACAGATAGCACCGGTTTCTGCACCGTAAAGAGTATAACCAAAGGTTCGAAGCGTCGACCAGGCACAATCAAACATAGCTGAATAAAACTTTTTACTGTCAAGCAAGCATATCTGATTTAATGCTTCGGGGACGGTAAATACAACATGAAAGTATTTTACATTCAAGGCATCATTCATACGATCCTCAGCCCAAAGAGCTTGTTTGGAGGCTTGGCATTTAGGGCAATGACGATTGCCACAACTGTTGTAGCTAATACGTTCACGTCCGCAGCTTACACACACATCCCTGTGCCCGCCCAATGTCACGGTACGACATTGTTGCAAAGCATCCAGAGTGCGTAAAGTAAAAGTATTGGGATGACACAAAGCAACAAAGTCTGAGCCAAACCGTTTGATGATTTGGGAAACTTCATATTCCGGGCGTTCCATTATTTCGCTGGATAAAGCGTATCCAATGGACTATGGGCAGTCAATAAGGGACATTGCGCTACGTGCAAATAAATCATGGTTGTTGCAATTTGGGCATGACCCAACAGCTCTTTGATAGTAACGATATTCAGACCATCTTCGAGTAAATGGGTAGCATACGAGTGACGAAGGGAATGCAGGCTGACATCCTTTTGAATGGAAGTCTTTCTCAGGGCTTCGCGAAATACCCAACTCAATCCTTTAGAGCTATAACAGCCTTCAGGTTCTTTGCCATTAAAAAGCCAAAGCTGTGGATGTTCCACAGAAAGATATTGGCGCAGGCCTTTGGCCATATAATAAGAAAGTGGAACAACGCGATCTTTCTTATACTTGCTTTGACGAATATGAATAGTTTTACGTTCAAAGTCTATATCGGATATTTTCAGACGAATGACTTCCTGTGAACGAAGTCCGGCAGAATAAACAAGCGTAAGGATGATTCGGTGTTTGAGTAGTTTTGGAGCTTTGAAAAGTTCCCGAAGTTCACTCCGGTTTAGAATAACCGGTAGTTTAAAGGCTTGCTTTAATGACGGTAAATCAATAGCACGTTTGGAGAGCCCAACGTGACGAAAATAATAACGTAGACCATAAACCGTATGTAAGAATCCACTCCGGGAGGGAGATTTAGGGTCAATTGCAAGTGCGGTAAGATATTCGTTGATTTCTTCGTCCGAAATATCTTCAGGAAGTCGGTTGAAGTGAAGACTCACCTGGGCTACACGATGTATGTAGTTGTAAAGAGTGCTTTCACTCTGACCACGCAGTGCTGTTTGTTGTCGTAAAGTCTCATAAACGTGAGAAAAACTATCTACAGTTTGGATGGCATGTTGAAGTGTTGTAAATTCGCCTTTTTTTTTCATAATGCTGAACATTAAAAATTAGTAATGATTTTTTAGGGAGGTTCGTACCCTCCCGTTCTGCATCTGTAAACGAAATTATAAAGTATAAACTATATAAAGCTATCCCACGAATGTTGGATTTAGTGCAATAGATCGACTTTCTTGTGATAACCCTATTTCTTCCAAGTTTGATTATTTGTGGTTACAGGATAGTTCTGAGCGAAGCGGAGACTTTTGAGTTACAGGTCTTCTTAAAGATCTTGAAGAAATAATATAAAAACTATTGCTAATATATTGCTTTTAGTGCGGTTTTTACTCAATAGCAAGAAAGGTCTGCTGTACTTAATTACCGGTAGTATGAACGTTATTTAACGGACGTTAAATAGATGAAGGTGTGTTATAATCTATCGGTAAGCCAATAGGTTGGGCTAGATGTCAGCTTTATTGAAGGCTTCACTCGAAGTGAAGCCTTCAATAGCAACATCGTCGAAAACATGTCAGCGTTAAAAAAATAGAGCGTTTATAGTTGGTATCACCTGTTCGGAGTGAGAACCTGAATTGATCTAAAGCATTGTTTGCCAAAATAAAATAAAATAAGAATTATGAAACGAGACTGGAAACGAAAAATTATCGGAGGACTTTGTTTAACCTCAATTGCTTTTGTATTTCAAGCCTGTTATGGCACTCCACAGGACTTTGGAAATGACTTGTTGATTGAAGGACAGGTAACATCAAAGAACACGGGACTTCCGGTCAAAGGAATTAAAGTCTCGGTTGCAGACCAAGAACAGTATACCAATACCGATGAAAACGGGAAGTTCTCGTTTTATATGGAGAAACTTTCAAGTACAAGAATAAAATTTACAGATGTAGACTCAACTAAAAACGGCTTGTTTTCCAATAAAGACACATTAATTGTCATCAAGGATTCGATACTCACCAGCAGGAAACCGAAGGTATATTTAAATATTGAATTAGAAAATAAGTAAATGCTTACAACGTTGAAACGGGCTTTGTTCAGGGAGTTCAAAAAAGCAGAAATACGACATCATGAACTCAATTATTTGTTCTGGGAATGTACTACGCGATGTAATCTGAATTGCAGGCATTGTGGAAGTGATTGTTCAAAAGACAGTAATTACAAGGATATGCCACTGGAAGATTTTTTAAAAGCGCTGGATACCATTGAATCGCCTGCTGAAAATTTCACCGTCGTATTGACCGGTGGAGAGCCTTTATTACGGAAGGATATTGAACTTTGCGGTCGGGAGATCCGGAAACGCGGAATGCGTTGGAGTATGGTCTCGAATGGTTATTTGTATGACAAAGAGAAACATATTTCTCTGTTAAATGCCGGGCTGGGTGCACTCACAATAAGCATTGATGGCTTGGAAAGTTCACACAACTGGTTACGAAATAACGACAGGAGTTTTGAGAAAGTCGATATTGCCATTGGACTGGCTGCAAGTTCTTCACGACTTAACTTCGACGTAGTGACTTGTGTCAATAAACGAAACTTTCAGGAGTTGGAAGAAATAAGAGACTATCTGATTCATAAAGGAGTAAAATCATGGCGGCTATTTACAATTGTTCCTATCGGCAGAGCAAAAGACGATGCGGAAATGTTCCTGACAGACACTCAGTTTAAAGCGCTGATGGACTTTATCTGTGAATCAAGGAAAAGGAATGATATTGACGTTAAATTCAGCTGTGAAGGTTTTGTCGGTAAGTATGAATTAAAAGTGAGGGATAGTAATTTCTTTTGTCGCGCAGGAATCAATATCGGTTCGATATTAATTGATGGTTCAATCTCTGCTTGTCCCAACATAGACAGGTCATTTACGCAGGGAAATATCTACAATGACAATTTCTTTTCCATTTGGCAGACAAAATACGCATTATTCAGGGATCGAAGCTGGACAAAAACAGGAAAATGTGCCGAATGTAAGGATTATAAAGATTGTGAGGGGAATGGATTTCATTACTGGCAGGGCGAAAAGAAAGATGTACTCGTCTGTCATAACGAACGAATAGAGAAAATGACAAACTGTTAATACCTGAAGTCTCGTTTGTTCGGAACGACGCGGCATGAAAGTACTATTTCTTACAAGTATGATTATTTGGACGCAAGAAACCTGACATCGTCGAAGACATGTTCAGGTAAGAAGTAGAAATAGTTGTAAAGACAACACCGGCACAAAGACAAGAATAACAAACCAATAAAAACAATATTTTATGAAAAGGCAATTGCTTATTATTTTCGTATTATTTTTCTCTATTATGGGCTATTCGCAAGGAATAGTGTTTGAACACGGAACCTGGAAGGAAGTATTAGAAAAGGCGAAACAAACGAATAAGCCTGTTTTTGTTGACGTTTATACCTCTTGGTGCGGTCCATGCAAAAAGATGAGTCAGGAAGTCTTCCCTCTTGCTGAGGTAGGAGCGGTTTATAATGCAAACTTTGTTTGTTACCAGATAGACGCAGAAAAAGGAGAAGGGATCGAAATAGCCAAAAGGTATGAAGTAAAGGCGTATCCGACTTATCTCTTTATAAAGCCGGACGGAACACTTTTCTCCATGTCTCTCGGTTCTATGGAAGCAAAAGACTTTATCTCCGTATCAAAGGCTGCCATAGCGGATATGAATGACCCAAAACCGTTAGCGGTATGGGAAAAAGAATATACAGGAAAGAAAAATGATCCGGCCTTCTTGCTGGATTATATGACCAAACGTTCAAAACTTGGCAAATCAAATGCCTTGCTTTTTGATGAATACCTGAAACTTATGCCGGAAGAAAGACGTACATCGGATACGATTATTGGATTGTACAACAAAGAAGAACGTTATCTGAATGTAAATTCACTGGCTTATACAAACCTGTTGAAGAATAAAGATAAATTCTATAAAAAGCTGTATGAAAATGTTTATACTTATCTTTATGATGGCGTTGTCAATTCAGTAAAAGAAGCTGCTCAATCGAAAGATGAACAATTGCTTCACGCAGCTATCGAGGCTTTCGAAAAAACTCCCAAAAATCCGTTACGAATGTCGAAAGATGAATTGTATATGGACTATTATAAGCGAACAGGGGATTCGTCCAACTATCTAAAGTCGGCATACAATTTATGCAACAATGAGCTGATGAATATATCTCCCGATTCAATAGCAAAGAGAGATCTGGAAAATTTACAACGGATTGAAACGGCTATTAAATCAGGAGCATTTGCCGGTATCGATTCTGCAAATGTGGCGCAGTTAAAGGAATATACGGCACACATGCAGCGAAATATTATAAGTCAAAAGCTCAACAACATTGCCTGGGAGATCTTTCAAACTGTTTCCGATAAAAATGTACTGCAAGATGCCCTCAGTTGGTCGAAGCGATCGCTTGAGATATACCCAAACAATCCTTTATGGATGGATACGTATGCCAATCTGTTTTATAAAATAGGGAAGAAAGAAGAAGCCATAGCTACGGAGGAAGAAGCTTTGCAATATGCAGGCAACGCGGATAAAAAAGGATTTGAAAAGACGATCACAAAAATGAAAGCCGGCTTGAAAACATGGTAACAAGATCGTAAAAGTTTTCATGGATCAGAAGTAGTAAACCCGTTCGATCTTATGAAAAAAGCGTATCAGCTAAACGGAAACGTCTGTTTTGGTAGAAATACGTTAACGTCTAATTGAAAAACGGACTACAGGGATGACTTCAGCTTGAATGGAAGAGGTAAACGGATAGCAAAATAGGTGTAAAACAAAGAACCTTGATTGCAAATTCCGCTAACAGACATGAACATTTGTAGCGCTAAACCTGATAGCTTATGCTATCCGGCGGGGCGCGACAAACAAATTAGGCGAACACAACTATCCGGTTTAGATAACTGTAAACAAACAATTCAATTATAAAGTTATGGCAACAATTTTAAAATCAGAACAGCGGGAATTTAAAGAGGACGCAAATAAAATTGATAATTTTAGGATACTCTCGGACATTTCAAGGCTTAAAAAGGGAATTAAACCTCAGTATTTAAACTTTGATTTGAAACAATTAAATCCGGAACAATATTCAGCACCGTATCACTTTCACAGATATGCAGAGGAGCTGTTTATGATTGTTTCGGGTTCAGCAACTTTAAGAACGGCAAATGGACTGGAAATAGTAAATAGCGGAGATTTGATGTTCTTTGAAACAGGCGAGACGGGAGCACACCAACTATTTAATCACACCACCGGGCCTTGTGTCTACCTGGATATACGAACATCCATTGGATATGATTTATGTGAATATCCGGACTCAAATAAAATATTTCTGGCTCCTTCATACGAGATTTTCAAAAAAGACACCCAGGTGAACTATTTTGAGGGAGAAGAGAATATTAAAGAGAAATGGGAACAACTTCAAAATAAACACGACTGAAACGCAACAAGTGACGCTTCATAATACATAGAATTTCGTGCAGTGTGAAACTATCCCTGCATGCAAGGCCGATTGAACGGAATCCGTTAGCATGAGCTTTATTCAACAGGTGCTGAGAAGACGAAAGAATCAATAGGGAAAGCGGAAAAATTGGACAGACTTATACCTGCAATGGATGTCCGATCCTATCGGGCGTATCCAACTTCAGTTGAGTATATGGATGTTATGCCACATTTTAGAAAGGAAAAGAAAAGGTGAAATCTATCAAACGAATCCTTAAAGCAGGACTTTTATTGTCATTATTATTTTCATTGCATAGCTGTACTCCCTATTATGCTTTTGGAAATAACGGTGTAGATCCAATTGCGTTTATCAAGCCGGTATATGCAGATAGTGCCTCGGTAACAACTTATATCGGGGGTAAATATACTCACACTATTGACAGTGCCTATAACCACAAAAATGAAGTGAATTATTTCGGACAATTGAATTGGTCGCAAACCCGGACATCAAAGTATTATAATTTTTCTTATGGAGCATTTGGATATTTAGGATCTTACAAAGTGGCTAAATTAGAAGATTTCAAAGGAAATAAGGAATATTATGGAGGAGGCGTTTCAAGTGAGTTCTGTTTAAACATTCCGTTGAGAAGCGTCGATTTGAGATTAATTGGAATTAAGGGAACCTTTTATTACGAAAACGGAGATTTTACAAAATTCCGAAGAACTGCATCCGCACAGAATCTTATCTCCGGTGTATCTGCCAGTCAGTTTGCTTACAATATTAGCCTGACATCGGGATATGAATTGAAATACAAGAAATCCGGTTTAGGCTTCGATGGTTCAACAGGTATGACTTATTTCATGAATGACAAAGCTGCTTTTTTAACTTGCTCGTTGAATGGACACTATACTTACAAACGATATACCGTTTATGTCCTATATACTGAAAGTGCATTTGGAATTGGTGAAGAGTACGCGTTAGGATTTTCGTACAGATTAAAGTAACATCAAACATATAGCTATATGAGAAATCCGTAAATCAAACCGGACTAAATTCTATCTGTGCCCGGGCTATAAATTGAAAGAATGCACAACAAAAAAAGAAGATGCAGTATATAGAGCTTCGTTTGATCTGAACGACCCGGCAGGGAACCCTCAGTTACATTCCAGCTATGAAGTACAAAACTTGAAATTTATAGCTAAAAAATCCCCCAAAATAAGATCTAATTACTACTTTTGCATAAGTATTCCGATTTCAATCAGGATTCGGGTTTTGTATTATACCGTATGACTTATTGCGTTGTTTTTTAAGCTTGAAAGCGATTATCAATTATAAATTATCTAAATGAAAAGAATTATTCAGTTACTTTCTGTCGTCATGTGTATGACAGCTATCCATGTCTCAGCGCAAAAAAAAGCGTTTACCATTGAAGATTTGTATAAAGTCCACAATGTAAGTTCACCTGCTATTTCGCCGGATGGAAAGCATATTGCATTCACCGTTTCAACATCCGACTTGGCAAAGGGAAAATCCATGACGGCTATTTACGTTATGGATGTTGATGGAAAAAACAGCGTCCGGATAACCGAGAATGACAAAAGTAATACCAACCCGATCTGGACAAACGATAGTAAAAGCCTTTATTACGAATCCACAGTCTCGGGAACTCCACAGGTCTATCTTTACACATTCGACGATAAGAAAAATATTAAAATTACGGATTTCTCTATGGGAGTATCCGATCCTGTACTTTCGCCCGATAATAAAATGATTGCCTTTTCGGCGGAAGTTTATCCGGAATGCGGGGCTGACAGCAGACGGAATGCTGAAACCGATTCACTGGCCATAAACGGACCTGTTCAGGCTTATGTAGCCGATCATTTGTTGTTTCGTCACTGGACCGACTATGCTGCCGGGAAATGTTCACATATACTTCTGTTCAATACAGACGCTAAGACATATACCGATCTGACACCGGGTGAATTTGTATCCCCGGTATTTATGCTTGGAGGAGGGGTAGGTTATAATTTTTCACCGGACAGCAAAGAACTTTGTTATGTCTCCAACCATTCCGAACATCCGGAAGCATCCACGAATGCCGATCTTTTTCTTGTACCGGTAACAGGGGGTGAAGCGGTAAATATTACGAAGGATAACCTGGCATGGGACGGTTCACCAGTTTATTCTCCGGATGGTAAATATATTGCTTACCGCAAACAGCTTATTCCTGGATATGAGTCGGATAAATTTAATATCGCTTTGTATAACAGGCAAACCGGTGAGTCAAAAATACTGACAGAAAATTTTGATAATTGGATTAATGATTTTATATGGCATGCTGATTCAAAATCAATTTATTTTAATGGTGATGTAACCGGGAATCAACCTGTTTACAGCATAGATATTCATACAAAAACAATAACTCCGGTTATTCGGGAAAAAGCTGTTTTCAGTTTTGATGCCGACAAGAAGGGTTATTTGTATTATACCTCCAATTCGGTTGGAAAGCCAACAGAATTGTACCGCATGAAACTATCGGACAAGAAGATCGCACAATTAACCAGTATCAATCAGGAAATTGAAAATACAGTTGATATTCGTCCGGCCGATACGATGTGGGTTGCCGGAGCAGATGGTAAGAAAGTAGAAGTCTTTATTGTAAAACCACATAATTTTGATTCAACAAAAAAATATCCGCTTATCCTGAATGTTCATGGTGGTCCGCAGAGCCAGTGGATGAATTCATTCCGTGGTGATTGGCAGGTTTATCCGGGAGCCGGTTATGTGCTTGCTTATCCCAATCCTCATGGTTCTACCGGTTACGGACAGGAATATACCCGGGAGATTTCGGGTGACTGGGGTGGAAAGCCATTCGAAGATTTGATGAAAGTGACTGATGCTCTTTCGAAACTATCTTATGTGGATTCAACACGGATGGGTGCCATGGGTTGGTCGTACGGCGGATATATGATGAACTGGTTTCAGGCGAAGACAAAACGTTTTAAATGCCTGGCTTCGATGATGGGACTTTATGATTTACGCTCGATGTGGGGGGTCACAGAAGAACTCTGGTTTCCGAATTTTGACTTACAAGGGCAACCCTGGAACTCCGATTTATACAAAAAATTTTCTCCTTCGGAATATGTAAAAGATTTTGCCACACCGACTTTGATTATTACAGGACAACTTGACTTCCGTGTTTCGTACACGCAAAGTATACAGTACTTTACAACATTACAGACACTTGGAATACCATCGCGCCTGATTATTCTGAAAAATGACGGACACTGGCCAAGTTCGGTGAAATCAATGCCGTTGTATTATGATGCTCATCTCGATTGGTTTCATAAATACCTGGGTGGTGAACCTGCACCTTATGATGTAGATAAAATGGTAAAAAACCAGACGTTTAACAGCAAACAATAAAAATCATAATATAAGAAGTAACAGGAACAACTTAATGCCGCATTTTAAATTCAAAAGAATTGAATGCGGATATATGCAGATTTAAAAACGGATTTAATTCCAATGGAATACTTTATTCCATAATTCTTGTTAACTTTTACTGAACACTAAAAAGCCTCCGAATTATCAGAGGCTTTTTGGTTTCCAATGGTTTACTTTCCAATTAATCTTTCCACTTCTGTCCAGTTGACCACATTCCAGAATGCTTTTATGTAGGCCATGCGCTTATTCTGATATTTAAGGTAATAGGCATGTTCCCATACATCCAAAGTCAACACCGGCGTACCTTTAATCTTTAACATAGGCATGAGAGGATTGTCCTGATTCGGGGTGGTAATAATACGCAATTTGCCCGAATCATCTTTAATCAACCAAGCCCAGCCCGAACCAAACCTATTAGCGGCAGCTTTTTCAAAATCGGCTTTAAAGGCATCAATACTTCCAAAATTATCAATCAGTATTTTTTCTAATTTTGGAGACATGTTGGCAGAGCCGGCAGGAGCTAAAATGGTCCAGAAAAAGCTGTGATTATAATATCCACCGCCGTAATTACGAACCGCAGTTTGAATATCCGCTGGTAAAACATCCATATCCTGAATCAGCTCCAATATGTCTTTTTTATAGAATTCGGGATATTTTTCAAGGGCTTTGTTTAAATTGCTAGCATAAGCGGCATGATGGAAATTGTAATGAATGTACATTGTCGTGCTATCAATATAGGGTTCCAATGCATTGTATTTGAAAGGCAGGTTCGGTAATTTGTATTGACCGAAGCATAAAAGAGAGGAGGTCATGAAGAGCAAAAAGATCGTTTTAAATCGGTTCATTTTTTTGAGATTAGATGGTTATTTGTTTTAAATGTTCAAAGATAGAACAAGATATTTGATAGTTTGTTTAATGGAGTTTATAAAATCAGGCAGTAAAAAAAAATTATGTAGTATTTTTAGTTTTAACTCCTTGAGATTGTACTAATTTTTTAAATAAGTCGTTATAGATTTTACGACAACTAAAGTTTAGTGGTAATGATACTATCATTTTGAAAGGAGATAAAATTTTAGTACATTTGCAAGTTAAAATTAAGAAAATAAAACAAACAAGCAGAATTGAATGATTGATTATATAAAAGGTGAAATAACCGAGCTTACACCGGCTTACGTAGTATTGGAAACAAACGGAATCGGATATTTCATACATATTACTTTACCAACTTTTTCATTTTTAGGGGAACAAACGACCGCCAAACTATTCGTATATGAAGCTATCCGTGAAGATGCCCATTTACTTTACGGGTTCAGGTATCAAAGCGAACGTCAATTATTTCTGTTATTAATCTCTGTTTCGGGTATTGGTTCAAATACAGCCCGGATGATCATGTCATCCTATACTGCTCAAGAGATACAGGAAATGATAGCGTCGGGTAATGTCTCAGCTTTAAATGCCATTAAAGGAATCGGGACAAAGACTGCGCAACGGATTATCGTAGATTTGAAAGATAAAATAATGAAAGGTTCCGGTGGAAGTGAAATGCCGAATGTAGTTTCGAATAAACTTACAGAACAAAAGGAAGAAGCTGTTGCTGCATTGGTTATGCTTGGATTTGCCCCGGCAGCTTCGCAAAAAACTGTTGAACGTATCCAGCAGGAACAACCGACTCTAAGGGTTGAACAACTGATAAAATTAGCGTTAAAGATGATGTAAAGATTTTGGCTAAAAGTAAAGACGGTTACTATTACTCCCCATATGTTACAGAATTAAATTTCAGATTAATAAACACGTTTTTCATTGTGTGTTGGATCATTCAACATTTAATGAAGAACGCAATTTTATTTACAGAAGTAAGAATAATTTATGATTTTCACTAATAAAACATTCGCAATCATACTTATCGGCGGCATAGCACTTAGTTCGGCATATGCTTTTGTAACTGCCAGCGGACATTATATTGATGAGAATCAGTCCCCCCAATCGCCAGTAGTTTCTACCGATACGACTCAACATACGGCGCCTAAATTTCCTATCAAAAAATACAAACAAGATACGTATGAAGACCTGACTACAAAGTATCCAATGGATGCTCCTAAGCCGGATAATGTAAAGTCGGTGGTGGAATATGATGCAAGTACAGGCAATTATGTGTTACGGACTTTTGTTGGAAATAACGAAATAGCAACCCCGTTTTTAATGACGGAACAAGAATACCGAAACTATTCGGCAAAAAATGACATTCAACGTTACTGGAAAGAAAAAAGCTCAAAGCCAACTATAAACAATGAAGATAAGTATTCAGTTTCAGATATGAAATTCAATATAGGGGCTGCAGATAAAGTATTCGGACCTGGTGGAGTTCAAATTAAAACACAAGGTTCAACAGAGTTGACGTTTGGATATAAAAGTAATACAGTAGAAAATCCAGCCTTAACACAACAAATGCGCACCTCCAATATTTTTGATTTCAATGAGAAAATACAACTCAATGTAAACGGAAGTGTGGGTGATAAGGTAAATTTCGGTTTGAACTATAATACCGAGTCCAGCTTTTCAGCAGACCAGAAAATGGTAAAACTCGGTTATAAAGGGAAAGAGGATGATATTGTCAAGAGTGTCGAAGCCGGTAATGTCAGCATGCCGCTAAATAGTTCGCTTATTACAGGGAGCACAGCTTTATTCGGAATAAAAACAGAATTGCAGTTTGGTAAATTGAATGTTATTGCCTTAGCTTCTCAGCAGGAATCGCAAACACAAACCGTGAGTTCGAAGGGAGGAACACAAACTACGAAATTTGATATTTCGTGTTCTAATTACGACCAGAATAAACATTTCTTTTTAGCACATTATTTTCGGGATACTTACGAAAATAACTTAAGTAAACTTCCCTATATTTCCTCCGGGATAACCATTAACAGGTTGGAAGTGTGGATTACCAATAAACGTGGAACTTACGACCAGGCAAGGAATGTTGTTGCTTTTATGGATTTAGCTGAAACAGATCATATTAATAATCCATATTGGAAAGTGACAGCAAGCAGTAAAATACCCTTAAACAGAGCAAATTCACTTTACAATGAAATAACTTCCATAACGGGGATACGTGACATTCAACAAACAAATTCACTTTTATCGTCACAATATAGTGGTCTGACAAAGAGTTTTAATGGGGGAGAAGATTATGAAAAAATTGAAAGTGCCCGAAAACTGGATGCGTCGGAATATACGCTTAACACAACTCTCGGAATCATTTCATTGCATACCGCATTAAATTCAGATGAAGTGCTTGGTGTGGCCTACGAATATACGTATGGTGGTCAGGTTTATCAGGTTGGAGAATTTTCTACCGATCAGATAGCAGCTCCCAAAGCTTTGGTGTTGAAATTGTTAAGAGGAACTTCGCAATCGACAAAATTAGCATCATGGGATCTGATGATGAAAAACGTCTATAGTTTAGGAGCGCTTCAGGTACAACAAGATAAATTTACATTAAACATTGATTACCGGAACGATTCCATCGGAACTAATTTGCAATATATTACAGAAGGAAATATCAAAAACAAATTATTACTTCGGGTAATGAATTTAGACAATCTGGATACCAAAAATACAGCTAATCCGGATGGAAAATTTGATTTTATCGAAGGATCTACAATTCAATCAGCTTATGGGCTTGTTTTCTTGCCAGTGCTCGAACCGTTTGGAGAACATTTACGAAAAAAGATTGGTAATGATGTTATTGCTAAAAAATATGTTTATCAGGAATTGTATGATTCCACACTGGTAGTGGCACAACAATATAGTCAAAAGAATAAGTTTCATCTTATAGGTGTTTATAAAGGTTCAGCCGGATCCGGATCAGAAATAAAACTGAATGCAACGAATGTGCCCCGTGGCTCTGTTACTGTAACTGCCGGTGGTGTTACCTTGGTGGAAAACACGGACTACACGGTTGATTATACCATGGGAACTGTGACTATAATCAATACAGCGTTGTTGGCCGGCGGAACAAATATTGACGTAAAACTTGAAAATCAGTCTTTGTTTAATACGCAACGTAAAACATTGTTGGGAACCCATTTGGAATATAAATTCAATAAAGATTTTAGTCTGGGTGGTACTATTATGCATCTTTCCGAAATGCCGTTAACGACGAAAGTCAGTTCAGGAAATGAGCCAATTTCAAATACTATTTGGGGAATGAATGCTTCCTGGCGACATGAATCGCAATTTGTTACCAATATGTTGAATAAATTGCCTTTTGTAAATGCCGTAAAACCTTCCACAATTGCTGTTAATGCTGAATTTGCCCAGTTGATTCCAGGCCATTCAAGCGTAGTGGGATCAGCCGGAACTGCTTATGTAGACGATTTTGAATCAACCCAGACTTCTATTGATATTCACTATCCTACAAACTGGTATTTGTCCAGTACTCCTTATAATAAATCATCCAGTGCTCTGTTTCCTGAAGCTGCATTAAACGATAATGTTGAGTATGGTAAAAACAGAGCATTGTTAGCCTGGTACAATGTAGATCCGGTGTTTAATAATAGCGATTCTCAATCGAATCCTGATTATATACGAAATAGTGCGGATGCACAATCGAATAATCTGACACGTGACGTGTTGACGCAGGAAATTTTCCCCAACCAGCAAACACTGGCTACCCAGACATCCCGGTTGACTTTGTTGAATCTTGCATTTTATCCAACAGAGCGAGGACCGTATAATCTGGATATTAGTGGTATGAATTCCGATGGAACATTAAACAATCCTACTAAACGTTGGGGTGGAATAATGCGAAAATTGGATGTAACTAACTTTGACGTTTCCAATATCGAATACATTGAATTTTGGATGATGGATCCTTATGTAAATGGAGGAATGTCGTCCGGTAAAAAAGGAGATTTATATTTCAATTTAGGTGATATTAGTGAGGATATTCTGAAAGATGGGAAAAAAATGTCTGAAGCCGGTATGCCTATTGATGGAGATATATCTAAAACTGATACAACTGTTTGGGGACGTGTACCAAAAACTCAGACGAGTGTAAACGCATTTGATAATACAACAGGAGCACGTAAATTTCAGGATGTAGGTTTAGATGGTCTATCTACTGCCGATGAATTAATATTTCCAACGTATCAAGATTATGTCAATCGGATTAGTTCAAAAGTTACTCCTGATGAACTTCAAAAAATGAAAGCAGATCAATTTTCTCCGTTAAATGATCCTGCGGGTGATAATTACCATTTCTATCGCGGAACAGATTATGATAAGGCGAAACTGGATATTTTGAGCCGCTATAAACATTACAACGGTCCGGAAGGGAATTCGCCCGATGCCAGTACCGTGTCGGAATCGTATGCTACATCTGCAACATCACTTCCTGATGGCGAAGATATTAATAGTGATAACACGATGAATGAATACGAAAGTTATTACCAGTATCATGTCAGCATAAATAAAAGCGACATGAAGGTGGGATCGAATTATATAACGGATGCCATAACTTCAAATGTGGAACTGAAAAATGGAAAGACAGAAAAGGTTGTCTGGTATCAGTTTAAGATTCCAATTCGTGAAAATCCTGAAGCAATCGGAGGTATAACTAATTTTCAGTCTATCCGCTTTATTCGTATGTTCATGACAAACTTTGATGCAGAAGCACATTTAAGGTTAGCAACACTTAATTTAGATCGGGGAGAATGGCGTGAATATAGTGAACCCCTTTATGCAACTTCAACTGCTCCAGTTTCGAACGGAACCCTGGCTGTCCAAGCTGTAAATATTGAGGAAAATGCTACAAAGTCACCCGTAAATTATGTGTTACCTCCCGGCATTACGCGTCAAACCGACCCGGGACAATCTCAGTTGTTGTTAGAAAACGAACAATCAATGGTTTTGCGAGTCAGCAATTTGGCACCCGGAGATGCTCGTGCAGCTTATAAAAGCACCACGTACGATATGCGTCAGTATAAACGCATGCAAATGTTTGTACATGCTGAAAAGATGACAGGTGATGCTACTAATTTGAAAGATGATGATTTGACATGTTTTATTCGAATAGGATCGGATATGGTGAGTAATTATTACGAATATGAAGTTCCATTACGTTTAACGCCAGCAGGAACTTATTCGGGAAATAAGCTAGAGGATCAGCAAAAGGTCTGGTACCCGGAAAATACGTTTGATTTTCCGTTTACGGCACTTACAACGGCTAAATTGAATCGTAATACTGCCAAAAAGAATGGTACATCCAATGTTTCGAATCTGATACCATATACTATTTATGATCCGGATAAACCTTTAAATAAAATCACCGTTGTCGGAAATCCAACTATTTCGGATGTGGAGAATATTATGATAGGTGTTCGCAATGCTAGTAGCGGAATTAAAGCCGGTGAAATATGGGTTGATGAATTACGTATGTCCCAGTTTGATGAGTCTGGGGGATGGGCAGCCATGAGTAATGTAGCGCTGGGCCTGTCTGATATTGGAACAGTGAATTTTTCGGGTCGTGTTGAAACAGCAGGATATGGAAGTCTTGAAAGCAATGTAGAAACCCGGCGGTTGGATAATTTGTACCAGATGAATTTCTCAACATCGTTGGATTTAGGTCGTTTTCTTCCTGAAAAAGCTAAATTAAAAATACCGGCCTATTATTCTTATTCGAATGAAACTACAGTACCAAAGTATAACCCATATGACGAGGATATACTCCTTTCCGATGCGTTGGATAATGCTACCAACCAGTCTCAGAGGGATTCCCTGAAATCAATTTCACAAACTGTCAATACAACAAAAAGTTTTAATATAACAAATGCCAAGGTCAATATTAAAAGCAAGAAACCGAAATTTTATGATCCGGCTAATGTCTCTTTTACCTATTCTTATAGTGAGACGAACCAGCATAGTGCGGAAGTTATTCAAAATCTAGTGAAAGAACAACGTTTAATTTTTAATTATAATTTTTCGTTTAACCCAAAACCTATTGAACCTTTTAAGAAGATAAAAGCGCTTGATAAACCGATCTTTAAGATTATCAAGGATTTTAATTTTAATTATCTACCAACTTCATTAAGTCTTATAAGCAATTTAGACCGTCAATATTCGCAGGTTCAATTACGAAATTTAGACGTTACCTCAACAACCGGCACAAGTACTGATTTGGGAGTAACTTCCAGTAGAAACTTTATGTGGAACCGGCAACTGGATCTTAAATATGATTTAAGTCGTGATCTTAAGTTTACTTTTCAAACAGCCATGAATGCTAATATTGCAGAACCATATCATACGCCTGAAATAGGTAAACAGTATTATGAATCGTGGCGTGATTCAGTATGGTCGAATATAAAAAAACTAGGAACTCCCTATGCATATCAACAAGTGTTCACAGCTTCGTGGAATATGCCGATAAATAAAATTCCTCTTTTCGATTGGATTGTGGGCAATGCAACGTATAATTCCACCTATAACTGGACGAGAATGGCTACTATTGATGGAGAAACTGAACAACCCGGAAATATTGCGACCAGTATGGGGGCATGGCAAGTAGATGGACAGTTTAATTTTGAAAGTCTGTATAATAAGTCCAGATACCTGAAAGGAGTGAACCATCTTTTTGCAGCACAGCCCGCTGCAGGAAAGCAGAAATTTAAATCGAAGATCTATTCCCAAAAAGTGAATCTTGAAAAGAATAAGTTACTTACTATTAATCACAGGCTTGGAAGTGAAAAACTTAAACTTATGGCGGTTGACCGGAACGGAAAACAACTTACTTTGCTGTATCGAGCGAAGAATCTGACAACCGTTGAAATAATACCTCCTTTTACTATCGACAGCGTGTCCCTGAGCTTTACTACTTTAGATCCTGCAGAAACAGAGGCTCCAAAGAAAAGTCCGGTTGATTTTATTGTGAGGACGCTGATGATGTTACGTCGGGCTTCATTTACCTATCGTGAATCGAATAGCTTGGTACTACCGGGATTTTTACCGGAAGCCGGTTTTATGGGTCAGAAAAAAATGACTAACGGGCTTTATGCACCAGGTTATGCCTTTACTTTTGGATTCTTTGATGACAATACGATTCAAAAATCGTACGATAATGGCTGGTTATCTAAAAGTGATTCTATAGTAAATCCTGCCACAACAGCCTATACATCTAATTTAGATATTAAAGCTTCCCTTGAACCAATACCTGGTCTGAAAATAGATTTAAGTGCACAACGTTATTCAGCTTCTAATACTACTATTTATTACATGTACGATGGAATGCCGAAGACTTTTACAGGAAGTTATAACATTACCACGATTGCATTATTAACAGCATTTTCCCCTACAGGTTCGGCGTTACATAACTATAATTCAAAGCTGTTTAATACTTTTTTAGCAAACAGGCAAATTATTGCAGACAGGTTGAATGGAGAATATGTCGGAACAAAGTATCCGAATTCAGGCTTTTTAAAAGGAACTCAACTTGCAAATTCAACTTTCAATGCAAGTTCGGGTTATACCGTAAATTCTTCCGATGTATTAATCCCTGCCTTTTTAGCAGCCTACACGGGACGTAATGTAAATTCAGTTGATACAAATCCATTTTTGTCACTCCTGAGTATTCTTCCAAACTGGAGAGTTAGTTATGATGGTTTTTCTAATATCGAATGGATAAAAGATCGTTTTAAATCGGTGACTCTGACTCATGCTTATTCCTGTAGTTATAATATCGGTTCGTACTCATCTTATTCTACCTGGGTTGCAATGGGTAATGGTAGTACGTTGGGATATGTTCGTGATGCCGAAAATGCCGATAATGCTATACCCTCTTCGCGCTATGATATTTCGGATGTTTCGATAAACGAACAATTTATTCCGTTAATCGGTGTAAATGTAGCTATGAAAAACAGCATTACAGCTAAAGTGGAATACCGTAAATCACGCATTTTGGATCTTAACCTTTCCAGTACCCAATTAATAGAATCCTCAACGAACGAGTATGTGGTAGGAGCCGGTTATGTGTTGAAAGACTTTGATGTAATTTTAAAACTGAAATCAAATAAACAAACGAAAATAAAAAATGATCTAAAGTTAAGTGCTGATTTATCGTATAAGGACATAAAAACGTTGTTGCGTAAGATAGACGAAGATATTACTCAGGCTTCGAGTGGAAATAAACTTTTTACACTTAAAGTAATGGCTGATTATGTGTTTAGCTCCAAGCTAAATATCCAGTTATTTTACGATAGACAAACAAGTACGCCTCTTATTTCGTCATCTTATCCTGTTTCGTCTTCAGACTTTGGAGTTAGTTTTAAATTTATGCTGACCAGATAGAAATGATATAGCATCCAACGTACATTTTGACTTGATTTAAAAACGGTATTCAATGTATTCCTGCCAATCTGCCACCTGATTCCTGCCAAAACCGGAATTCAGGTGTTTTGGCAAAATTATTGATATGTGTGATTAAACCTGCACTATTTGTGAAGGGAAATTAATATGCCAAAAACAGACTTAGAATATGAAGAAACAAGAACAAAGCGAGGAAATACCTAAAGTAACTGAAGAACCGAAAATTGAAGAGAATAATCAGAACTCTGAAACGACAGAGGATGCTGCTGAACAAATAGTTGATGAACTTGAGATTATGTCACAAAAATACGCAGAAATGAATGACAAAAACTTACGTTTAATGGCTGAATTTGATAACTATCGGAAACGGACACTTAAAGAACGTATGGATTTGTTGAAAACTGCCGGTGAAAAAGTACTCGTTGATTTGCTTCCTTTGGTTGACGATTTTGAACGCGGGCTTAAAGCAATGGAAACTTCAGAGGATGTTCAGGCGGTTAAAGATGGTGTCGATTTGATTTATTCGAAATTTATTGCTTTTTTGCTTCAAAACGGTGTAAAATCTATACCTACTGAAAACCAGCCTTTCGATACTCAATTTCATGAAGCTATTACGACTTTCCCTGCTCCAAGTGAAAACTTGAAAGGCAAGATTATGGATTGCGTATCCAAGGGATACACGATGAATGATAAAGTAATCAGGTTCTCAAAAGTAGTAGTAGGAGAATAAAGGCAATTGATTGGCTTGAATCTGTATCTTTATGGAATGTTATAAGTCAATATGAAAGAAAGAAAATAAGAAGTTTTTAAAATTGTGCCATTGTGCTAAATGCAGTTGTTAGTTAAATTAACGCATTGGTATGTTGGCACATTAGCACATTAAATATATGTCCAAAAGAGATTACTACGAAATACTGGAGGTTCCTAAATCGGCTTCGGCTGATGAAATAAAGAAAGCCTACCGTAAGAAAGCCATCAAGTTTCATCCGGATAAGAATCCTGGTGATAAAAAATCGGAAGAGAACTTTAAAGAAGCTGCCGAAGCTTATGAAGTCCTCAGTGATCCGGATAAGCGTCAACGCTATGACCAATTCGGTCATGCAGGAGTCGGTAGTTCTGCTGCCGGTGGATTCAATGGGGGAAATATGAATATGGAAGATATCTTCTCGCATTTCGGGGATATTTTTGGCGGTCATTTTGGCGGATTCGGCGGATTTGGCGGTAGCCAACGAGGCGGAGGACAACGGGTGCGCCGGGGTTCTGATTTGCGTGTGAAAGTAAAACTCACTTTGTCGGAAATAGCGTCAGGGGTAGAGAAAAAAATTAAAGTAAAGAAATACGTTTCATGTTCTCATTGCAATGGATCCGGAGCAGCTCATGGCTCTTCTTCTGCTACTTGCCCGACTTGTAATGGTCAGGGAAGGGTAACCAGGGTTCAGCAAACTATTTTAGGGCAAATGCAGACTGCTGCTGAATGCCCGACCTGTGGTGGCGACGGTAAAATTATCAAGGAAAAATGTACTCATTGTAATGGTGAGGGTATTGTGCGCGAAGATGAAGTTATCACGATCAATATCCCTGCAGGCGTTATGGAAGGAATGCAACTTTCGATGAACGGAAAGGGTAATGCAGCCCGTAGAGGTGGAGTGAACGGTGATTTACTTGTCCTGGTTGAAGAAGAAGCCCATACCGAACTTATTCGTGACGAGAATGACTTAATATATAACCTGTTATTGACAGTTCCAATGGCTACCCTAGGTGGCTCGGTGGAAGTCCCTACAGTGGAAGGAAAAGTGAAAGTAACCATAGCTCCCGGAACTCAACCCGGTAAAGTGTTACGCCTTCGCGGTAAAGGTCTGCCAAGCGTGAATCGTTACGGAACGGGTGATTTGTTAGTAAACATAGGAGTTTATATTCCCGAAAATCTCAATAAAGATGAGAAAGCCGCTATTGAAAAATTGAGTAAATCGGATAATGTAAAGCCGAATGCTGCCGCTTCGCGCAACTTTTTTGCTCACTTCAGAAATATGTTCGAATAAGAATAAATACGGACACTTATGTCTTGCTATGCAAGAATAAAGCTATATAAAGCCTGATTGATAAAGTTTCAATCAGGCTTTTTCCATCTTTTCGTATTTTGGAAACATCACTACCGGACATTCTTTCGTTAATTGAGAGAATAATTTTTTCTTGCAAAGATCTATTCTCTCTTCGAATTTGTATGGACGGATTTTACAGAAGACTTACATTGAAATGAAGATTGTGGGTGAAGTGGATTTGTATACTAAAAGGTAATATATTAAAACTGATTATTCAGGCACGTTTTTTTATGCTGATAGTTCCGATTTATTTATTGTTTCAAAAGATGATATGTTTTGTATTGTAAGCTTCCTTTTAAGGTTACAAGGTATATTCCTGTAGGAATGTTTGGTAAGTCAAATACAATTTCTTCTGCAACTGAAACATCTCCGATCGTTTTTGTATAAACTTTTTGTCCATTCAAACTATGTATGGTTAGTTGGACATCTGAATCTTTACTCCCAAATAAAAGATGTACGGTTCCGATAGTTGGATTTGGATAAATTATATAGTTTTCATTTGAAGCTTCGACTTTCTGTAATACTTTCATTTTCAAACATGCAATGATACCATTCCAGGCATCAATTTTTCCAAAGCCCCAGGTATTACTTCCTGTTGAAGGTATCGTTCCGGTGAATGCGTCCGAAATAGAGGTCTCTTGAAAAACAGTCCGTACTTCATCGGGAGATAAATTATTTTTAGCTTCTAACCAGGTGGCTAAAATCCCGGTAACCATTGGGGCTGCCATGGAGGTGCCTTCTAATGCACCGTAATAGTAGGAATTCCCATTTACCGTATTTTTTTTAGCTATGTTATTCGAATAGCTGGAGTTATTAACGATAGCACTGGAATACGAAGAAACTACGATTGATCCCGGTGCTGTAATATCCGGTTTTATTCGTCCATCAATGGTTGGACCTGTACTGGAGAAGCTGGCAATATGATTAAGAGTTTCGTGAGTTCCAGGTTTTTGGTTTAATATATTCGTAAAGGTTGTTTTGGTTACATATGCTCCAACTGAAATAATTTGTTTTCCGGTTCCTCCGATTTCACCTACCGAATTATTTGAATCCCCTGTTGACCACCCTGTAACATTATTATTCGTAAAATATGAATCGAAATCATCTGCCCAGGCATTTACGGTACCCTCTTGTGCTGTAATAATTATTCCAACAGAATTCCCTGAATTAATACTAGTCATGTCTGAACCAATAAACGCATTTGCTTTATTATTGGATGAATTTTTCTCCGTATAAATTTCAATAGAACCAACAGCACCATCTGTTGATTTAAGCGTGAACGTATTGTCACCGGATGTTGCTGCATCATAAACAGGAGATTTATAAGTATAAGTTCCTGTGTTTTTGTTGTAAACTACAACCTGAATAGAAAAAGTTTTATTGGCTTCGCTCCAAATATCCGTCATCCCGATTAATTGCGTTTGATCATAATAAGTGAAAAAAGTTTTCAACGTTGTATTTGAAGCTGTAAAAGTCTGAGAAATGTGCAAACTATCCAACGCTTCATTTCCGGCAGCACCCACTAATAATTTACCTTTTCCCTGTAAAGCATCACAAACCTGATCGAATGCGGAGGTTCCATCATGAGGTCCGATATGGCTCCCCAGACTCATATTGATAACACAGGGTTTATTTATAGAGGCGGCATAATCGTACAAGTATTTTATACCATCGGAGATACTGACATTGTCGGTCGTTCGATCGTTTAGATTGTAACTTACCAACGCAATATCGGCAGACGGTGCAACGCCGTAATAGCTATTATTGTTGTTCTTGTCTGAGCCGGCAGCGATACCTGTCACATGCGTTCCATGCGTTCCGGTTTTATTATCAAACTTTGCAGCAAGAATAGCTGCTTGGGTCGTATATTCGGTACCATATGTGAAACCGCTGGGGTGTGTTCCGTTTATATTCTGGTCCCAAACATGTTTTATTCGTAGTGTTACTCCTGTTGAATCGAAGAAGTTAATATGCCCATATTCAATTCCACTGTCAATAATTCCAATTACCACATTCTTTCCTAAATAGGGAGTTGATAAATTGGTTCCATCCTGTACCTGGTTTACATTGGTAGCTATCCTTGCCTTATCCATTTTATGATGAACAGGGATACCTATTTGTAAGTTTTTTACTTCGGAAAGCATTGCGATAGTCTCCAGATTTTGAACAGGTACCTGTGCCGTAATGATATTTGGCAATATCGTGTTGATTTTTAGGCCATTTGATCTTAAAACATCTAAATCGGCATTATCATTTAAGAGAATAAAAGCATTCACATATTGTTGGGTATCTATGCTTTTGATTAAAAATTGCTTCTTGAGTTTTTTTACAGTAGTGGAATCAACAGTCTTTTCGTTAATCGATTTCAAAAAATGTGCTGTAAAGGGAGATATTTTACCTGCTTTGAAAGTTTGTGAAAACAGAAAGAAAGGTAAGAAATAAAATAACATGAAAATGATTCTATGTCTCATACAAAATTGTTTTTTGAATATGAAATTCAATTAAATCAATATGGATATACCGGGAAATTCCTAAATATACGTTTAATTATGAGTACTTTGACTCAGAATAACTATTGTTTCAAATAAATGGATTTTTATTTAAAAACCAATTAAAAAAATGAATTATGATAGCGGAATAAAATTACTCGGCTAAATTGAAAATTTCATCTAAAGTATAAGTTGAAGAATGTTTTTCTTCAGCAGCTATAATCATTGCTTTTGCCACTTTATTTGCCAGAATAGGTCTATATCGTTTAAACAGGCCAATACTGTTTAATATCTTCATAATCGCGAGTCCTACTATTTCACCTGATCTTTTCTGATCCCTGAAGCCGTTTAATTGACCCGGCCTGAGTATACTGATTACTTTGAATGGCAATGCCTGAACAGCTGTTTCCAATTCTCCCTTTATCTTCATATAAAAGGCTTTAGATTTAGAATTGGCTCCGGCCGCAGAAACTAATACGTAGTGCTGTACACCATTTTCTGCGGCAATTTTAGCTACTGTATATTGATAGGTAAAATCAACTTTGTATTGTGATTCTTTGGTTTTAGCCTGGGCAAGAGTTGTGCCAAGAGTAGAAAATAGAACATTACCTTTGACAGCTTTACTCCAGGTTTCCGGTTTGTCAAAGTCAATGAGTTGTTCCGTAAGTTTTGGACTTTTAATTCCACTTGTATGCCGAACCAACGAAATTATATCAGAATAATCCTCATTTTCAATCAATAATTGAATCAGTTGGGTGCCGACCATTCCGGTGGCACCAATAACAATTGCTTTTTTCATTTTTCTAAACGTGGATTATTTCAAATTACACAAGGATCCATTAAATAAATTTATCTTTTGCCGTGTATCTGAGTTTACATTTTTATATGGTTTGTCCCTGTTTCATCAATATGAATATCTCTAAAACCCAGGAAATATAAAATCCCATCCAATCCAATTGTGGAAATAGATTGCTGTGCATTAGCGATTACTTTAGGTTTTGCATGAAATGCAATTCCTAAACCGGCTAAGTTTAACATAGGTAAATCGTTTGCTCCATCACCGACTGCAATAACTTGTTCCAGGTCAATTTTTTCGACCTGAGCTATTAGTTTTAATAATTCTGCTTTCCGTTTACCATCTACAATATCTCCCACATAATTTCCGGTGAGCTTACCATCCTTTATCTCCAATTCGTTGGCATAAACATAATCAACGTCAAAAAGTTTTTTCAGGTAATTACCATAATAGGTAAAACCTCCGGAAAGAATGGCTATTTTGAAACCTATCTTTTTTAAAATGGAAATTAATCTCTCTGCTCCATCCATTATGGGTAAATGATGCGCTATATCTTCCAGTATGTTTTCATCAAGACCTTTTAATAATGCTATACGTTGTTTGAAACTTTCAGTAAAATCAATTTCACCCCGCATTGCCGATTCAGTTATAGCTCTGACTTGATTACCGACTCCGGCTTTGTCTGCTAATTCATCGATGACTTCAGTTTTAATTAAGGTTGAGTCCATATCAAAGCAGATTAATCGACGGCTCCGTCGATACATATCATCTTTTTGAAATGAAATGTCTATTCCTAGTTCCGACGTGTACTGCATAAACTGAGACGAAAGAATATTTTTATCTAATAATGTACCCCTTACAGAGAGTTCTATGCAGGATCGGTTTGAATTCCCATTATTTATTTCCAGAGATGGACGCCCTGTTAAACGAATTATTGAATCAATATTTAAATTCTGCTCTGAAACCGTTTTTGTGACCATAGCTAATTGTTTAGCTGTGATTTCTTTGCCAAGAAGAGTGACAATGTATCTGCTTTTCCCCTGATGTTCAACCCAGTTCTCATATCGATCATTGCTGATCGGAGTAAAACGAACGTTTACGTTTAATTCGGAGCATTTGAAAAGAACTTCCTTCAATATATTTCCTGAATCCGATTGGTTTGTTACTTTAAAAAGAATACCCAAGGAAAGCGTATGATGAATATCTGCCTGGCCAATATCAAGAATTGTTGCATTATATTTACCCAGAATTTCAGTTACGGCGGAAGTTACTCCAGGTTTATCATCTCCTGAAATATTAATAAGAATTATTTCACTGTTCGGCATAGCTAATTTTTTAATTTCAATAATCGAATTTGCTTTATAGTTATTGTTTCATTTTCTGCTTTTGTATTTTTCGTAGGTAGCCAGGGTACTTTGTACATATTTGGCAGTCTCCTTTCCATGAAAATAGCCATATTTTACAACTGCATCGTTATAAAAGTCAGGATCGTTTTTTTTGAGTAGGAAATACTCTACCTGATTAAACCAGATATGAGGATTCTTCCCGAATTTCTTGGCTAAAGCCATAGCATCTAAAATGTGGGCAGGTCCGGAATTGTAAGCTGCCAGAATGAATTTAATACGTTCATTCTTATTTTCAACCTGACGAAAGGCTAAGTTCAAACTTTTAATGTATTGAACGCTTGCATCGATGTTCAGTTCAGGATCATAGACTGTGTTTCTGTTGAGTCCGAATTTTAAGGCTGTTCGTGGCATTAACTGCATTAGTCCAACAGCTCCCGACCACGACTCATCTGTCGGATCGAATCGGGACTCATGAAATGCCAGTGCAGCCAGTAAACGCCAATCCCAATTTATACCCGGAGCATATTTTTTAAAGAGATGATCATAAGGTGAGATAGCACCTTTGGGTATTTTTACTTTTCGCAATGCAAAGTACGGGCTTTTTTCCCAATATTTATTGAAAAGTACAGATTGAATTTGTTTTGTCACCGGTAATTTTCCCCATTTTTCAATCGCTCTTTTTAAATTGTGACTCTTTTTACGAATTAACCAGCCATTTCGTTGATCGAAACCAACCGACATATGGCAGTCGAGGCTTCTGCTATAGGATTTATGGAGTAAAGCTACATTGTGGAAGGCAAGTGTGTAATTTATTTTTTGCTCGGCAACCATGTCAATCAAATCATCATTCGAAAGCGAATCATCAGCCGTTACAATATTGATTCCTCCACCAATTTCTTCATTCAAAGTTTGTAATCGATCCTGAAAAATGCTGTTCTCTTTTACATAAACGCTTTTGCCGGCTAATTCTGTAACATCAGAGAGTGAATTTGCACCTATATTTTGCACTAGAACCTGATATGAATCTGATTGCGGAAAAACAAAGCTGAAATTTCTTTTTAGTTCTTTAGTTTCAATCATATTGTATGCTATAATGTCAACTTTGTTCTCAAGAAGCCATTGAGCCATTTCAGTTTCAGAAGTTGCAATACTGATTTCCAAGTTTAAATGCAGATAGTTTGCCAGGTTCTCAACCATTTCATAATCAAACCCCATCAACTCGTCCCGAAACAGGAAGTAAGAAGTGGAACCATACATTGTAGCCACTCTTAATGTGTCTGATTTACTTATTTCTTTTAAATCGTTCGAAGTACCATACAACGATTTTTCCGTATTCTTTTGAACGCATGCTGCGAATAAAAAAACAGATAGTAAGAGTAGGAAAATGATTGTATACCGATTCTTCATAAGCTATTCGATAAATTGAATATTCTCACTTTTGATCAAGTCTAACCCATTCAATTTTAGAAATACCTGAGTTGTAGCCAATACATCTTTCTGACAATAAATGCTTATCCTGTTTACATCTTTTTCTTTGTAGTAAACATGAGCAACCTGGCTTCCATCAATATCATCTTTTGGTGTCGGAATTCCGAAAACAGCTGTCAGTAGTTTTAATGCGGTATAATTTTTATAATCACCGAATTTCCATAATTCAAGTGTGTCAATAAAATTAATTTCCCATGGCTTTTTGCCGGAAATCTGGAATATGGGAGGTAATTTAAGTCCATGAATCAATATACGCCGGCAAATGTAAGGTATGTCAAACTCTTTGATATTATGACCACATAATGTATGTTCTTTGGTCGTGCAAAATTTGACTATTAGTTGAAGAAAATCGGAAAGAAGCAGCTTTTCGTCATTTCCCGAGAAGGATTTTGTGCGGAAATTCATTTTGTTGTCTTTGAAATGGATGAAGCCGACAGAGATACAAACAATTTTTCCAAATTCGGAATATATTCCGGCACTGTTGTTAAATGCTTCTGCTGCCGTTGTTTCTTCATTGTATTTCTCCGGCATTCGTTTTTGTATAACAGTAAACTTATCTTTCCATAAATGAGCTAACTCTTCAGGTAATTCTGAAAAATCCGATGTCTGAGGAACTGTTTCTATATCGAGAAACATAATCTTCTGTAGTTCGTTTTGCAGCATATTTTCAGTTGTCAGTCAATAGTTTTCAGTTTGTATTCTTATTCTGTATTATTTGCATTTGCTTTATGTTCAACTTTTTTTTGAAAATCACGCTGTTACCATTTTCAATCTGAAACAATTGTTCCGAAGTTTTGCATATACTGTTGTTCCACTGATATGCTTTTACCCGTATTCCAATAATTAATCTGTTGGTATTTTGTTGCTTCAGTCGTTTTCAGAGCACTAAAGTAAGAATTTATTCTTTTTTATCCGTCTTTGTTAGCTTTTATTTTAAATTGTCAATTTGGCTTATTTTTTAATGTATTGATGTCTAGCTAATTAATTTTTAAGTCTTAGCTTTTATTAGTACTCAGTTTGTCTTTAAATGAATAAATATTTTGTTTTCAGCCTGAAAATAAAGTACCCGTATTCTAATTTATAGTATATTTGTGCAACCAAAATTCATAAATTAATATAGTATGATAAAGACATCGGCCTCTTTTTTTCAGCGCTTTTTTGGAATTTATTTATTACTTGGATATTGTTCATTATGTTCTCTTTCAGCAACTGAATATAATATTATTCCTTATCCACAAAAACTAATTCCTAAATTGGGTTCATTTACGTTCAACAAAAGTACAGTCGTATTTTGTTCTTCACAGCAACCTGAAATACAAAAACTGGCTGAACAGTTTTGTGATCAAATCAAGTTGGTATCCGGATTGAAATTAGAGATTCGGGATATTGTAATGGCTGATACGGCTAATTCCGTTATATTTCAATCATCATCTACGTTTGATAATGTGGAAGGATATCGGTTAAATATCTCAACCAAAACGATTCGGATTGAAGCGGGTACTGCCAATGGCTTTTTCTATGGATTACAAACACTGTATCAGTTATTGCCAACTGAAATCTATGGAAAGAAAGCGGCTGAAGGGATAAAATGGTCAGTACCGGCATTAAGCATTAGCGACGCACCACGCTTTGCATATCGTGGATTACATTTAGATGTAGGACGGCACTTTTTCCCGGTGGAGTTTATTAAAAAATATATCGATGCTATGGCTATTCATAAATTGAATACGTTTCACTGGCATTTGACGGAAGATCAGGGTTGGCGGATTGAAATAAAAAAATATCCACGTTTGACGGAAGTAGGTTCTTTACGTTCAGAAACCATGGTCGGTAATTATTATGATCACTTTCCTCAACAATTTGATGGGAAACCTTATGGCGGGTTTTATACGCAGAAGGAAGCCCGGGAGATTGTTGCTTATGCCAAAGAACGGTTTATAACGGTGATTCCCGAAGTTGAATTACCGGGACACGCTCAAGCAGCCATAGCTTCGTATCCTTTCCTCTCCTGTACGCAGGATTCTACGATAAAGGCTGCTACGAAATGGGGTGTTTTTAAAGAAGTATATTGTCCTCGTGATACAACCTTTAGATTCTTGGAAGATGTATTAACCGAAATTATGGAGATCTTTCCCGGAAAGTATATACATATCGGAGGAGATGAATGTCCGAAGGACCACTGGAAAACATGTCCTGATTGTCAGGCTTTGATTAAGAACCTGAACTTGAAAGATGAGAATGGACTTCAAAGTTATTTCGTCCATCGTATTGAACGGTTCTTAAATTCAAAAGGCCGCAAGATTATTGGTTGGGATGAGATATTGGATGGAGGCTTGGATTCCAATGCTACTGTAATGTCCTGGCGTGGAACACAGGGAGGTATTACTGCTGCCAGATCGGGGAACGATGTGATTATGACTCCGGGTGAATTTTGCTATTTTGATCATTGTCAGTCCGATCCGATAGCAGAACCACTGTCGATCGGTGGCTTTTTGCCTTTACGACAAGTCTATCTGTTTGAACCCATTCCTGCAGAATTGTCGGCCGTCGAAGCCAAACACGTGCTGGGTGCACAGGCTAACGTGTGGAGTGAATATATGCCGGGCACAGATAATGTTGAATATATGGTATTTCCCAGATTATCCGCTATGTCGGAAGTTTTGTGGAGTACAACAAGCAACCGTAACTGGGATAGATTTCGAAACCGTATGCCTTCGCAATTTAAGCGGTACGAACAATTAGACATTAAGGCTTCACGGGCTTTTTATGATGTGCAGTTTCATTCGAATGTTACACATGATAAAAAATTGAAAATAACTCTATTATGCGATTGCCCGGATGTCCAAATCCACTATACGATAAATGGGAAATCGTCTGTATATACAAAACCGTTTACGCTGACCGAATCGGCCGATGTTACAGCTATCGCGCTTGTTAATGGAACACAACCTGGAAAGCCGATAACAAAATCATTTTTCATGAGTAAATTAACCGGAATGGCTTATACACAAAATCAAAAAAGCACCTGGTATGATGGTGGAAACGTGAGTGCACTGACCGATGGCGTACCGGGTCACGATAAAGACTATGGCCAATGGGTCGGTTTTGGTAAAGGAAAGGATGTTGAGCTAATAGTCGATATGTTGCTTGCTCAAAAGATCGAACGCTTTTCGGTGGGTATGCTGAATGCACCTGCCCTATGTGCACTAATCTCGCCTTCCATTAAATTGTTTGGTTCGGTGGATGGAGTTAACTATCAGTTGTTGTCAGAAAAACAACTTACAGCGCCTACAGCTTCCGCCCGTGTCATTGTTCGCCCGGAAATGAGTTTCGCTGCTACCGATGTGCGTTACCTGAAAATTCAACTTCAAAACCCAAATTTCTGTCCTGCTGATAAACTGGACGGTGCTGAATGTGGAGCCATGTTTTTGGATGAAATTGAGGCTTGGTAAAAGCCAATAATCGATTTCCTTATAGAAAAACTTTTATTTATCTCTGGGTTTTTTACGCGATAATGTGGTTTGCCTATACATAACAATTGTGTCATTGTAAGAATAAAAAATCTCCGAACGACTAAAAGTTGTTCGGAGATTTTTTATTCTAAACTCTTTTGAGTGCGTTGCAGCCAAAGAGTTGTAAGCCTTCGGCAACATCCGGCTCACCTGCAAATGTTGTGGATTTAAATAAAATAAATAATTTTGAAATAGCACCTAGATTACAAAATGAGATGAAAGGAAATCCCCATTTACGTACTTTGGTGAAGTCTATATTGCCAGAAGTGATTTTTTCAATACGTTGAAGTAACCAAGATCGAAGAACGAGGCAAGGAGCTTTGTATTTGTTTTGATGAGCATCCAGACTCATTATTTTACCGTATTTTACCTCCGCAATGCAGATTAACCCTCTGTTTATTTGTGCCAAAGACCAATTTAATCCTGACTTTTCTTGCCTGTTTGTAAGCAATCGGATGTACTGCTTCAAGAAGAGGCATTTGACAAAATTGCTATCATATTCCGGTAGGATAGCTTTATCCTTTACTTATCTTTCGTTCTATGTTTATTTATTAGTATACCGTATATAAATCATATATATACCGTATATAAATCATATATATTCCGTATATAAAACATATATAACCCGTATTTAAATTAATATGATTTATATAGGGAATATTATTGAATTATAAATTATTTAGTTACTGTTTTTCCTAAAATCAAGTACGAATGAACCAAAAACAAAGGATGAAGAAGATCCGGGAGTTTAGCGTTGGAAGCGGGCAGGTGGAAGGATTTCGAAAGTGTCTTTTTGTCCGGAATATTAATTGATGCGAAAAAGGCCAGCACACGAAACTCAATGGAATATAACGATCGTACAGGAACACTTTGTTATTGCCCCTAACCGAATGATGAAAAGGGATAATAAGTGTTTCCGGTTTTATACAAAGTTATTCCTGAATTTGTGTGTGTTAATTCATTTATTGGTGCTATATTTGCCTGTTGTTAACTAAAAATGGTTATAATACTCCTGTTATGAAGAAAAATATTTTGATTATTGTATTTGTCATGACGATTTTTGCCGGTTCATCAGTTGCGCAGAAAACAAATTTACCGGTATCCAAACGTTGGGAGAAGGTGGAAGATCTAGCCAGGAAAGAGTTACCCGAGTCGGCTTTAAAAGAAGTGGAAGCCATCCTCACTCAGGCTCAGAAAGAGAAAAACTCCGTGGAAGTGATCAAGGCCATGGTCTGTAAAATGGGCTTCACGTTGGAAAAGAATTCAGATGAAGCACCCGCCCTGATACGTAATTTTGAAACTTTTACCGAAAAATGCACCGATCCCGCCGAACGGGCATTACTGCATTCGATGACGGCAGAACTGTATGCCCAATACTATTGGAAAGATGCCTACACGATCAATCGCCGCACGGAGCTGAAAGGAATTGTGCCGGAAGATATGAAGGAATGGACTAAAAACATTTACTTTGATAAAATAAGCAACCATTTGGCAGCTTCGTTGGCGAATCCTTCCGTGTTGCAGCATACCGATGCCCTGAAATTTGCTACATTGCTGGAGAAAGGGGAAGACAGCAGGACATTACAACCGACTCTGTTTGATTTTCTGGGCTATAGAAAGATAAATATTCTGCAGCAGATAACACAGACTGCAACAGTAAAAAATCCATTGAATCAGGTTGAACTATTTGCTGATATTTCTCAGTTTGTAAAACTAAAACCAGATCCTGCTTTTCAAAACTCAATTGAAAATTCTGTTATTGAAACCTACCAGCAATTACTATCGTTTGACATGGCCCAAAATAATACATTAGCAGCCGTGTATACCGAATTGCATTGGTTGCAATATCTGAAACAACATGCTGAAATACACAATAAAGACTCACTTTATTTATCAGCATTAAACAATTTGAAAAATCAATACTTTGATAATGAGTTAGTCATAGAAGTTTATGGAAAAATAGCCAATTATTATATAGAACATGCGAATCTTAATGTAAATAAATCATACAAAAAAGCAGCTTATGATCTTTGTACGGAAGGAATAAAACGGTTCCCAACCTATAACAGGATTAGTGTGTTGGAGAATATGCAACATGCTATTACTCAAAAAAGTTTGACTGTTAGTAACAATCAAGTTGAAAAACCAGCCAGCCTTTTGAAGATTCAAATCAGTTCGGCCAATATATCTACATTAAAATTAAATGTTTACAAAGTAAATGCAACATCCAAAGAGTATTATTCTTTCAAAAACCTTCGAGAAAACAATAAAAAAGGCTACCCTGACCGTTTGTTGATTGAAACACGTAATTTAGCTCTTAAAACAGATGTCAATTTTGGAACAACATCCACAACAATCAGTATTAAAACCGGCGACTATGGCATTTACGAATATACTTTGGAGGAGCCAAATCAGGAACATAATATTGATAGTGTAGTTGGGGAATATGCGGTATCTGATCTTGCTTCTATGGTTCGAACAAATAAACCAGACATGATAGATTTTTATGTGTTAGATCGAATTACAGGGAAACCACAACCGAACGTAAAAGTGACCAAATATACCAATAAATGGAAATCGGGTGTTGGGTACGAAATAGAACAAGAACTTCAAATAAAAACAAATAAGACCGGACATGGAGAATTTCCATACACTACGAATGATTATTCTAATTATGTATTATTCCTTGAAAAGGGTAAAGACTGCTATTTGTCATCGAATGCTTATTCTAATTATTTCAGTCAAAGAATTGTTGAGAAAAAGATTGCAAAACTTAATTTATTTACTGACCGCTCACTTTATCGCCCGGGACAAACAATTTATTTTAAGGGTATTGCTTATTATTCCAATTCAACTCAACAAAAAATAATTGCAGGAAAAGATTATGAGGTTGCTTTAGTTGATGTGAATGATCAGGAAGTTTCAACTAAGAAGTTTAAAACGAATGAATTTGGTTCATTTCAGGGGAGTTTCGTACTGCCTGAAAATGGATTGAATGGGGAGTTCCAACTAAAGTCTGAATTGAGTTCACAGAGCATTTGGGTTGAAGAATACAAACGACCGACTTTTGAAGTAAAAATTGATAATCCTAAAAATGAAGTTAGTTTTGGAGAAAAAGTAATCCTGACAGGGAATGTGAAAGCCTATGCCGGGAACTTTATAAGCAATGCCAATATTAAATATAGAGTAGTTCGTCGTACGCACAGGTATTGTTGGTGGTTTCACGAGCCAGAAGAAGAAGTTGCGAATGGCAAAACTGTATCCAGCCCTCAGGGAACATTTACAATTATCTTTGTTCCTGAAAAAAAGAATGACAAAGGACTATCAGGTTTAGGGCAATTCTATACCTATACTGTTTATACGGATGTAACCGACTTGAAAGGAGAAACCCAAAAAGGAGAGCAATCAATTTCTGTAGGTGAAAAATCATTATTTATAATAACGGATATTCCTAAAAAAATAGATAAAGATCATACATTCAATATTAATATTCGGACAGAAACATTAAATGGAGAGAAGCTGAATTCCAATATAAAGTACACCCTTTATAGACTCCCTGAAACAAACGAGTATAATGAAGATCTTGATGAAAATATCGATGAAGAAGATGATATTGATGTATCGAATTTAAAGTTAGCTAAAAATGTTTTGTCGGGAACTTTTGATACGCAGAATGAACTGTTGAAACTAGAATTGAGAAAATGTATATCAGGACGGTATAAAATACAATTCAAAACAACGGATGCACATGGAAAAGAAGTCGTGGTGGAGAAAGTATTTATTATTTATGGTCTGAACGATAAAAAGTTACCTGTTAAGAGCTATACCTGGTCAATAACACCTAAAACTGAATATGAATCGGGAGAGATGGCACAAATACACTTTGGAACTTCCACCGTTAATTCAACGGTGTTGTATGAAGTCATGAACGGAAATAAAGTGTTAGAAAACCGTTGGATTCATTTTAGCAATGAAATAAAGATATTTGATATTCCATTTAAAGAAAATTATGGTGCAGGTGTTACCGTGTTGTTTACTTTCATGAAGGATGGACAACTTTATACAGAAAGAGTTCAGTTATTACGAAAAGAAACCGAAAAGAAATTAACTCCGGTATTAAGTGTTTTCAGAAATAAGCTACTGCCTGGTGAAAAAGCCGAATGGACAATAAGTATTCCTGAAAGTGCGAAATCTAAAGACAAAGCCGAATTGATGGTCGGAATGTATGATGCTTCTTTGGATGCATTACGAGCCCATTACTGGTATTTTAATCCGGTCTATAAGGAAACTTTACTGTATTCTCCTGAATGGCTAGAGAATAGAATAAAAACAGGTTCTGATAATTTTTCATTTCGTCTACCCGATAAAGCTATTCAGAATTTTAGTTTTAATCAATTGAATTGGTATGGATTAAACCTTTCTAATCGAGGACCAATTAAGGTGAGGGGACTAATGTCAGGGGAAAGTGTAATGGATTCTATACAAAGCTTAAACGAAGTAGCAGTCGTAGGTTATGTAATGCAAAGGAAAGTGTCTGTATCAGGAGCGTTAGTTAAAATTTCAGTTGAACAGCCAGAAAAAATGCCGACTGGGAATAAAGAAAATACTCCGATTAACCTCCGCACCAATTTTAATGAGACTGCCTTCTTCTATCCACAGTTACGTACGGATTCGGCAGGGAATGTGAAGTTTACGTTTACAGCACCTGAAAGCCTGACACGATGGAATGTCAAGATGCTGGCACATACGCAGGACTTGTATTTCGGGCAGGGGGAAGCACAGGTGGTGACACAGAAGGATCTGATGGTACAAATGAACCTGCCGCGTTTTGTACGACGTTCGGATAAACTGGTGTTGAGTGCCAATGTGGTTAACCTGACAGATAAAGAACAAAAGGCCGAGGTGCAGTTTGAGATGATTGATCCGGCTACGGAAAAGTCTATTGAGTTGAAAGACGCCGCGCCTAAAACAGTCACTCTGGCAGCTAATGAAACCAAGGCGGTTGAGTGGGAGGTAAGTGAGTTTTCACTCTATGAACTGGTGACCTGCAAAGTTGTGGCACGTGCCGGAGACTTCAGTGACGGGGAACAAAAATACCTGCCTGTATTGCCGGATAATGTACTTGTGACCGAAAGTATGCCATTGACGATTCGTGGTAACCAGACACGAACATTCAACTTTGACAGCTTCCTTAAAAATAATGCCAAGGTGGATACGAAAAGCCTAACGGTAGAGTTTGCGTCGAATCCGGCCTGGTATGCCGTACAGGCATTGCCCACACTGGCTGTTCCGGAGCATGATAATGCCATTGATTATTTTGCAGCCTATTATGTAAATAGCCTGGCAACCTATATAGCCCATTCAAATCCGAAGATAGCCGCTACTTTTGACCGTTGGAAAAAAGCGGGAGGAAGTCGCGAAGCATTACTCTCGAACCTGAATAAAAATACCGAGTTGAAGAATATGCTTTTGGAAGAAACACCCTGGGTGATGGCAGCTAACGATGAAACGGAACAAAAGAAGCAAATTGCCCTGTTGTTCGACCTGAATATGCAGAAGAATCAGGCACAACAATATCTTGATAAGCTGATCTCGTTGCAACTGCCTTCAGGAGGCTTCCCTTGGTTTAAGGGTATGCCGGAAAGCCGGTATGTCACGCAGGATATACTGCTTAACCTGGGCAGGCTAAACAGCATGTTGGGCGGAAAAGTCCTTATGTCTTGCCTTGTACCTCTTACGGCTGCAATGAAATACCTGGACCTGGAAATAGCCCGTGATTTCGAGACCCTGAAGCAATACAATAAAAACTACGCGAAAGAAATGTCGATTGACAATATGCAATTGTTCTATTTACATGTTCGTTCGGAATATCCTGAAATACCGGTTGATGCTAAGGCGGTTGAAGCCGTGAAGTTCTACACCGCACAGTCGGAGAAATACTGGACCGACCTGACCTTGTATGGTAAAGGTATGATGGCTGTAGTGGCTCACCGGAACGGAAAAGAGCAGACGGCTGATAATATCTTGAAATCATTAAGGGAAAATGCGTTAAAGACCGATGAGTTTGGTATGTATTGGGCAAGAAACACAGCCGGATATTTTTGGAATGAACAACCTATAGCCGTTCATGCAGCTATTATTGAGGCTTTTGAAGAAGTGTCGAAAAATAATGCTGATGTGGAAGAAATGAAACTCTGGTTGCTCAAACAGAAACAAACACAACGTTGGGATTCACCTATGACATCGTTGGACGCTATTTATGCCTTACTGCATAACGGTTCCGATTGGCTTGAAAATAATGAAAATGTGAGAATCAAGTTGGGCAATACACTTTTACATCCTGAAAATACGGAAGTCGGAACAGGTTATTTCAAAGAAACAATTCCGGCCACCAATATCCGTTCTGAGATGGGAAAAGTGACTGTATCGACTAGTAGTAGTGAGGGCTTCACTAAGAGTGAAGCTCTCACTAACAGCATCGGTTGGGGAGCTATGTACTGGCAGTATTATCAGGATTTGGATAAAGTCTCTAGTCAAAGCGGTCCGTTGAAAGTGACTAAGAAGTTGTTTGTTGAAAAGATAACAGCTGCCGGAAAAACAATGATCCCGATAGAACAAACCGAATTAAAGAAGGGGGATAAAGTGATTACAAGGTTAGTAATCACGACAGACCGTAATCTGGAATTTGTAGCCCTAAAGGATTTGCGTGCTGCTTGTTTTGAACCGGTCAATCAACTGTCAGGATGCGAATGGAAAGAAGGGGTTTGTTATTATCAAACGACGAAGGATGCCTCTACGCAATTCTTCTTCTCTTATTTACCAAAAGGAACCTACGTGTTTGAATACGAGTTATGGGCCAACTCGGTAGGTGATTATACCAGCGGCATTGCTTCCCTTCAATGCCAGTATGCACCCGAATTTGTGAGCCATACGGGTGGGGAGAGAATAAAGATTAGTAGGTAGTAAGGTAAGTAGGTAGTAAGAGGCAAGAGGTAAGGGGTAAGTAGTAAGGATAGGTTATTTTTCATTATAGATAGCTTGTGTGACTAGTCCGGCGATGGTCATACCAAACATGGCGGGAATATAGGAGGTCGTACCATTGATTTTGGCTTTTAGACTACACCATTCATGATTAACCAAGTCCGGATCACCGGGCCCGGCTATAGCTTTGGGACACATACATTTCTCCGTACCACAGGAAGCATTTTCACCTAAGTTTTGAAGTAATTCATCACTGTAAACACACATAAACTTCTTGCTTAAGCCTCCGCTTTTACGTATTCTCTGGCGTAGAGCGGCGGCTAACGGGCAACCTTCCACCTTCCAGAATTCAGCTACTTTTATACGGGTAGGATCCATTTTGAGAGCAGCTCCCATTGACGAGAAGAAAACAGCATTTGTCATTGCAGCCTGCCGGATCAGGTGAATCTTGTTTTTCAGACTGTCAATGGCATCAATGATGAAGTCATATTCCTCCAAGTGGAATATTTCGTGGTTCTCTTCGCTATAGATCATTTGCAGGGCGTTGATATGAGCAGATGGATTGATCTCCAGTAAGCGTTCTTTCAATACTTCAGTTTTTACCTTACCAATGGTCTTGGTGGTTGCCATTAGCTGACGGTTGATATTCGTGACGCATACACGATCGGAATCAACAATAGTGAGGTATTGAATTCCCGAACGAATCAGACTTTCCGCGCACCAACTTCCCACCCCTCCAATACCGAAGATAATTATACGTTTCTCACGTAATTTATCCATTTTGCTCTTTCCAATAAGCAGCTCTGTCCGTTGAAATATCCCTTTTTCAATACCCATTACAAAAACGATCCTAAAATGTTTCACCAAAAATAAAGCGCAAAGATACTACGATTAAGTCGAAATCAAAATAGTTGATTCTGACTTAACAAAAAAGAGTCCGTTTAGGCTATACAATTACATTCAGGATTTGACTATTTCTATTCTAATTCTTTAAAGTTAACTGAAATCTGTTCATGTTCTTTCTGGCTCATTTTGAATTTCCCTTTATAAACAATGGTCATACCATTTAGTGCGGCGGAAGTATTCAGCGATTTAAGTAAAGAAAGGCGGTAGGTTTCCTCACAATCCTGATTGAACCAACAATAGATAATGTCAGGTTTTTTATCATCAAACTGGAAAATAAATATGCCGTGTTCAGAAAAAACTAAATCCTCGTAAGCGTAAGCAATATCTATACCGCTTCCATCTTTAATGATGAAACGTACTTTTTCCAACTCATAAAATACAATATCACTTTCGGGTATAATCGTTGATTGATCATTCTTTTTTTTGTTCATAAAATATTATTTGTCTGTTACGTGTTGATAGTTTGACTTTCTATAACAATATCGTTAGACAATAAATATACCAATTTTATATACTTCTGTTTTTCAGTATGATAGTCTGCTTTGCCTAATCGTATCAGATGCATTAAAACCACCGATATGTAATTTCCAGAAGCAGATAGTACAAAAATGTATGAAAAGTTGTTGGGAGCTTAAAAGAGGGAGGGAGGTAAATATCTGTTTTCAAAAAAAATCATGTTTTTTTTGAAAACAGATATGTTCAATGGATGATAGAAGAATTGGCTTAAGAAGCTATTTGTGATTAACAATTATTCCATTACTATTTAATGCAAAAATGGAATCCTTAGGAATGGCAATTTGAAAAGCAGGAACAGAATCAAGTTTTGTGATTTCGACAGAAGCAATTCCTTCACGGATAAAATCCAATTGTCTGGCCGCCGAATAAGATAAATCAATCAAGAAATTCTTTCGATGAGGACCACGATCGGTTACTCTAACAATAACTTCTTTGTTATTTTTAGGATTTCGAACTCTTAGCAGGGTACCGAAAGGTAAAGATCTATGTGCGCAAGTCAAGCTATCCGGATGATATTTTCCTCCATTCGAGGTGTGATGTCCTTTCATTCTATGGTTGTAGAAAGTCGCTTTCCCATGCTGTACAGCAAAAGAAAACAGCGTGGAAATACATAGAAAAAAGAAAGAGATTACTATGTTTTTTTTTATATATCTGAGTTTCATGATACAAATATAGCAAAAAAAATTGTAATAACAGCATCTCCAGTAATGTGTTTAACTTTTTTAATGGCAAAGAAACGAAATTAAGGCAGGTATGTATTCGTTCTTTTCTGAGAATTTTCATTCTAAATTCGGGGAATTTACTTCGTGAATTTTACTTTTTAAGGACAACTTAAATTGTTCATTTCAACAAAAAATAGTAACTTTGCCATTCCAAAAAAACAAGCTTATTATTATGAGCCACACCGACCAACAATTCGATCAGGTAGCAGCCATTTGCCAAGATATTTTCACTAAAAAAATGAAAGATTACGGTGCTTCGTGGCGTATCTTACGTCCTACATCGGTTACCGACCAGATATTCATTAAAGCAAATCGTATCCGGAGTATCGAAACAAAAGGAGTTTCAAAAGTAGACGAAGGAATTCGCTCGGAGTTGATTGCCATTGTAAATTATGGAATTATCGGATTGATACAACTGGAACTTGGCTGTTCTGACAGTGACGATCTGAGTTATGAGAAAGGGGTTGAACTTTATACGAAATATTTATTTCAGGCCAAGAAATTGATGATGGATAAAAATCATGATTATGACGAAGCCTGGCGAACCATGCGTATGGAATCATACACTGATTTAATTCTGATGAAGATTTATCGAACCAAACAAATTGAGGATAATCAGGGTAAGACATTAATTTCTGAAGGTATCGATGCTAATTATTTCGATATGATAAATTATGCTGTTTTCGGACTGATAAAAATGGAGGAGATAAACAATTAAATATTAACTGTATATAATTCAACAATATCTCATGACTACTAATAATCTGGAAAATAATAAAAATAATAAAACAAGACTACTTATAAGTGACCTAGCTCTTCAGGCAGGTCGGTTACTCTTTGGTGCAGTCTTTATCTTTTCTGGTTTTGTAAAAGCAATTGATCCGTTAGGTTCTACTTATAAAATCGAGGATTACTTAAGAGCTTTTGGAGGCTTTCTTGAATCGATGGCTGATTATGCTTTTCCGTTAGCTATTGCGCTTTCGACTCTAGAGTTGTTAATAGGACTCTGTTTAGTTCTTAAAGTTCGTCTTAACCTGACAATTATATTTGCATTGCTGTTTATGATAGTAATGACTCCATTAACCTTATATCTAGCTATAAAAAACCCGGTGACAGACTGCGGATGTTTTGGAGATGCGTTGGTGATAAGTAATTGGGCTACATTTTTCAAAAATCTTATATTGCTTGCGATAGTGATTCTCATAGTCATTTATCGCCATAAATTTCAACCATTTCTTTCAACAAAAGTTCAAAATGCAGGGATAATACTCTTTGTTACTTTTGGAGTCTTGCTCTCAGTTTATAGTTACCGTCATTTACCCTTGATTGATTTTCTTCCATATAAAGTAGGGGTGAACATTCCACAGGCCATGACAGTACCCGATAATGCTCCTTCCGATGAATTTAATACGACATTTATATATGAGAAAGATGGCGTTCAAAAGGAATTCACACTCGATAATTACCCTAAGGGTGATTCAAGCTGGGTGTTTGTGGATCAAAAGACGGAACTTGTTTCAAAAGGATATAAAGCTCCGATTCACGATTTCTCTATTATGAATGCCCAATTTGATGATATTACCCAACAAGTTCTGCATTCGCCGGGTCAGACTTATCTGTTGATTATGTATGATGTGAATGAAGCACCCGAAGAGGCTGCCAAAAAGGCTGAAATGATTTATCAAAAGTCGTTGAAGTCGGGCATCAAATTTTATGCTTTGACCGGTTCAACAGATGCTGATGTGCAAAAATTTAAAGACAAAACGGATGTTACTTTTCCTTTCTGGAAAACAGATCCCACCGTTCTGAAAACAATTATTCGTGCTAATCCCGGCTTGGTTTTACTGAAGAAGGGTACTATTATCGGTAAATGGAACTGGCGGAATTTTTAAGAAAGAGCTTTAGATCAGAATTTTGAATGAATTTATTATTAAACTATATATTTAAAGATAAAAAAGATGAGAAAAAACATTGTTGCAGGAAACTGGAAAATGAACAAAACCCTTCAGGAAGGGTTGGCATTAGCAACTGAATTAAACACGGTATTGGCTGGTGCAAAACTAAATTGTGATGTGGTAATCGGGACTCCTTTCATCCATTTGGCTGGTGTAGCTGCTGCTATTGATACAACCAAAATAGGAGTAGCTGCTCAAAATTGTGCTGATCAGGTATCTGGAGCCTATACCGGTGAAGTTAGTGCTTCGATGGTAAAATCTACCGGTGCTGAATATGTTATTTTAGGTCACTCTGAACGTCGCGAATATTATGGAGAAACCAGTGCAATCTTAAACAAAAAAGTAGAGCTTGCTCTTGCTAATGGATTGACTCCGATTTATTGCTGCGGTGAAGCTTTGGATGTACGTAATGCCGATAAACAAAATGCTTATGTAAAAAATCAGTTGGAAGAAACTGTATTCAATTTAAGTGCTGAAGATTTCAAAAAAATCGTTATTGCTTACGAACCAATCTGGGCTATTGGCACGGGAGTAACTGCTTCAACCGAACAGGCTCAGGATATGCTTGCTTTTATCCGTAGTATAATTGTTGAAAAATTTGGCCAGGAAATTGCTGAAGGTACTTCTATCCTTTACGGAGGTAGCTGTAATGCTAAAAATGCTCCTGAATTATTCGCTCAACCGGATATTGATGGTGGCTTGATTGGTGGTGCTTCATTGAAAGTTGCCGATTTCAAAGCTATTATTGACGCATTTTGATGATAAACGAAAATCTTTTGGCGTGTAAAGTACTTAAAAGAGTTTTGGAGAAACAAAATTAAACTTTCAAAAGAGCTTCGCACTATTCGAGGTGAGATAAAGAAAAATCCTGTAAAGATTCTTTGCAGGTTTTTTTTTGTACATTTGTGCGACGTTCATTATCGGTTTAAGAAAATAGGGCAGTTTCTTTCAACTTTATCACTCGATAACTGTTTACTGATTATTATTACTAATAACTGCTTACAAGAAGGCAATGCTTTTAAGAATTTACGATACTAATCCAAATCCTGTTGAGATTCGTCGTGTAGCCGAAGTCTTACGCAAAGGAGGAATCATTATCTTCCCAACTGATGGTGTATATTCCTTTGGATGCAACATATTCAATACGGCAGGAGTAGAATTTATTTCACGATTAAAGAATAAGGATCTGCGAAAATCAGAACTGTCTTTTATCTGTTTTGAAATGAGCCAGATCAGTGAATATGCCAAAATGGATGATGTAGCTTTTAAATTGATGAAGAAGAACTTGCCGGGGCCTTTTACCTTTATACTCAACGGTAGCAGTAAACTCCCCAAGCTTTTTAAGAATAAAAAAACAGTCGGTATACGTATGCCCGATAATGCTATTGCGATTGAAATTGTCCGCGAACTGGGTAATCCGATGATGACCAGTTCTATCTTTACTGATGAGAAAACAACGGAATACATTACAGACCCCGAGCTGATTGAAGAGAAGTACGGTAATCAGGTCGATTTAGTGGTAGATGGTGGCTTTGGTGGTTTGATCCACTCTACAATTGTGGATTGTACACAGGATGGGCCCGAAATAACCCGTATAGGTGGAGGTGAGCTCGTATATTAGTTGTCAAATGATTTATTCTGCTTTTAAATATATATAGTTTTCTTATCTTTATAATTTTTGTTTGTCTAACTCTTGCTATTACCTCAAGGTAGTCAATATGTTTAGTGAGAATTCCGCCATATAATATCATTTTTAATCCATATAGCTGAAATGCTATAAAATGACACTCATGTTTATTTTACAGGTTCTATATATTAAAAGAGCAGGAATATACATATGTATATTCCTGCTCTTTTAATATATAGAACCGAATTGATGAGTTATTGTAAATATGATCTCAGCATCCAGGCCATTTTTTCATGTGTTTCCATTAAACCTGTAATAAAATTGCTGCTCCCCATATCATGCCAGTCATCTGTAAAGCGATTAATATTCTCACGAAGTCCGATTATGATGGCTTCATGGTCCTCCAGTAGATCCTTTATGAAACTCATGCTGTCATTTCCTTCTCTCGATTTTTCATTTAGCTGCGTTAGCTTTAGAAAATCTTCCATAGTTCCTTCTGTATAATGACCAATTATACGAATACGTTCAGCTACCTGATCTATAATTTCATCCAGCTGTATGTACTGCTCTTCAAAAAATTTATGTTGTGACGCAAAGTCAGCTCCAATTACATTCCAATGTGCATTTCTAGTTTTGATAAACAGCACATGTTCGTCTGCTAAAAGTTTGTTGAGAGAGTCTGCTAACAGAACTGCATCTTCCGGTTTAATCCCAATTTGATTTTTCATTTTTTTATTGCTAATGATGATTGAACTATTGTTCGTAAATTATTAAAGTGTAAAAATAAGCTCAAATGCCTCTCCTAACATTACAGAATTATAAATAAAACTTACATGTTTCACACTTTGTATTTTCTCATTTTAGCAATAACAACAATCTTACAGAATTCAGTTTATCCCTAAAAAAGCAAGAGCACATTTTGGTGTACCCTTGCTTTGAAGACTGTTGACTGTAAATATCACCTGGCAATTTTTACTGCTTCTTTTCTGTATATAATTTTATTATCAGGCATATCATAAATTTCCATGATCGGACCAACTTCTGAATAACCGTTTTCTTTTGCAAATTTCATTAGGGAGGGATATACTTTCATGACACCAATCATAATCGACATTTTGCCTTTAAAAGGAAATTCGGCAGTTATATAATTTTTTACCGGAAAGACTTTAATATTGAATTTTTCCTTTACCCCTGATATTTGCGTCGTATCTGCATTCTCCAGAATACAACCTGCTTCGGACCTGAGTTTGCTGTCTTCTACATTATGTGGATTGTCAAAATATATTCCGAATCCCCTGACAGACTCAATTTTAAACAGGATTTTCAAATCATAATTGATTTTATTAATCTCATCTCCCGTTTGACTATAAGAACCTTTCAGATCCCGGTATACCAAAGTCTCACCGCCTGTTTTCTTAATATGAACTTTTACATTGGAAAACCCACCGTAATTGGCATAAATCATTAAGGCGATAATTAATAAGCATATGATTAAACCTAAGATAATTTTAAAAACTTTCATGATGTTAGATTGATTGAAGGTTATACCGTCTTTTTATGAATTAATTCATATCTGTGTTTTATTCTATCGATTTTTGTTCTCTTCTGATAAGCAATTTCAGTAAACTTGGCAATACAATCAATAATAGTGGTAAGGCAACGATTAATCCACCTATAACTGCTATAGCAAGCGATTGATGCATTTGTGCTCCTGCTCCAATGCCAAGTGCCAGCGGGAAGAGTGCCGCAATAGCTCCCGATGCTGTCATTAATTTCGGTCTCAACCGGGCTGATATTGCAAATACTAACGCTTGGTTGACAGAAGTGTTCTTCAATTCGAATAAAAATTGTTGAATAGTGAAAATACAATTCTCACCAATAATACCGACAATCATGATCAGGCCGGTATAACTGCCTACATTTAATGGCGTATTCGTCAGAAATAAAGCTACCACACCACCAACTACTCCCAATGAACTTACAAAAATAACCGTCAGTGAGAGTCTCAGATCTTTAAACATAAACAAGACCACTGCGAATACCAATAAAGCAGCTATCAACAAAATCTCAAGCAATTCGCTAAACGATTGTTGTTGTTCTGCATAGGATCCTCCGTATTCAATCTGGTAGGAGGGAGGAAGGCTTATTTCCGAAAGTTTTTTCTGTATATCTTTCATGACGCTCCCCAAATCACGATTGTTTAACCTTGCTGTAACGACCCCCATTGTCTGCAAGTTTTCCCTTTCAATCTCAGTTACCCCACTCAGTAGATTGAAGTCGGCCATTTCGCTTACAGGAATATAATCGCCGGTAGAAGTGCAAACCTTGGCATCTTTCATTTTTTCAATGGGCGTTTTATTATTCTGTGGAAAAATCATCCGTATATCCGTTAACTGTTCTTTCTCAGGTACAGACCCAATCACCAGACCCGAAATATAAGTCTGCATTTGTGATTGTAAATCTGCCGGATTTAGTCCGAACTGTTTCAGCTTCTCTTCTTTCGGCATAATTTTCAACATAGGTCCGGCAATGACAATCCCATTGAAAATATCAGCTGTCCCCTGTATTGTTTTAATACTGTCTGCCACTTGTTTTGATAAAGCTTGCAATTTTTCGTGATTATCCCCGAATATCTTTATTTCAACAGGTTGAACGCTATTCATTAAATCACCCAGCATATCGGTAATCACCTGACCGAAGTCAACGGTCAATGCTGGAAGTGTTTTTTCTATCTTCAAACGTATATCGTTTGATACTTCATCTGTCTTTTTATTTCGTTTTGTCTTTAATTCGATCAGGTAATCACCCCGGTTCGGTTCGGTAATAAAGAAGCCCATTTGTGTGCCTGTACGACGGGAATATGTCTTTACTTCCGGTGTTGATTCCAGAATTTTATCCACCTCATTCAGCATACGGTTTGTTTCTTCCAGCGATGTTCCGGGAGGTGAATTATAATCCAATACAATCGAACCTTCATCCATTTCAGGTAGGAACCCGGTTTGTAACTGAGGCCATATTAATACCAGACTCAATATCAACACAACTACAAAACCAATGCTTATATAAGGACGTTTTATAAATATCTCAATCCACGGGCGATGTTTTACCAAATGGATCTCGGCGGTATCGGATAATCCCCGGTCTTTTGAAAATAACAGATAAATAACCGGTAAGCCAAGCCATGTAATGATAAAAGAACAAACCAATGTCACAATCATGGTTTCTGTCAATATCTTGAAATATGCACCCGCAACCCCGGACATTAATTCAAATGGTATAAGTATGACAATCGTGCTGAGCGATGAACTTACCATGGATGGAAATAAAAAACTAATAGCTTTCCCTACCAGTTCTTTCGGTTTCTTGTCTGGGAATTCTTCATGGGTCCGGTGGATTTGTTCTACTACGATAATGGCATCATCAATAATAAGTCCAATAGAGGCTGCAATAGCACCTATAGTCATGATGTTGAAATCGAACCCTATGAATTTAAGGCTGATAAAAGTAAGTGCCAGTGTCATTGGAATGGTCAATAATAATACGGACCCCGCTTTATAAGAACGTAAAAATAACAACACGACTACGATAGCCAGTGCCAGTCCTATCCAAAGTACATCGATAATACTGCGGATACTTGTTTTTACAAATTCAGCCTGATTGTAATAAGGTTTTAGTATTACTCCTTTCGGCAGGATCTTGTTCAGCTCATCTACTTTTTCAGAAACATGGTTGGCCACATCAATCAAATTGCTTTTCGGCTGTTTTACCACTGCAATCAGCGGGACATTCTTACCATCGGCTTTTATTTTGATATATTCATTTTGTTCGGCAATCTGTACGGTTGCTACATCAACAATTTTGACTTTCCGGATTCCGTTATCGAAAATAACCAGGTCATTCAGTTGTTCAATGGTTTTCAGGGTTGCATCGGTTACGGTTAAATACAACCGGTTATAATCTACCGTGTAACCGTTTGATTTTATAAAGTCGGTTTGCTGAAGTATTTTCTGAATGTCCAGCGGATTAATCTTTAATACGTTTAGTTTCCTTTCATCCAGTACAATCCGGTATTCTTTTTCCTTTCCTCCGATAACCTGTATTGACGCAACTCCGGATACTCTGGACAAATAAGGCTTAATGGTGTATTGGGCTATCATTTTCAGCTCCACCGGACTTTTGGTATCCGATTGAAGCGAATAGCCCATTACAGGCAAAATGGAAGGATTCATTTTTGCCACCGTAATCTGTACGTCGGAAGGCAAATCATTTTTAATCTGCGATATTTGCGATTCTACTTGTTGTTTGTCCAGGTCGATATCCGAATTCCAGTTCATAAAAGCTGAAATTTCACAGCTTCCCAAACTGGTAGTGCTCCGGATTAATTGCAGGTTATCCACTCCTTTAATGGCGTTCTCGAGTGGCTTTGTGACCTGTACCATCATTTTCTCCACAGGTTGTTCCCCGTTTTGAGCAATAATCTTGATCTTCGGGAAAGTGACATCCGGGAAGAGTGATGTCTTCATACTTTGGTAGTTGAAGGCTCCACCAATCACAATAAGCAATAAAATAACCGCTATCGGACTTTTAAAGCGGACAAATATCTTTTCCATTTATAGCAATTTTATTTTCCTGATTAATTTGAGATATTAAAATATAGGGTCTCATTCCTTGTCTCTCGTTCCTCATTTCTCACTCCTCGTTCCTTATCTTTCATTCCTTATTTCACTCCATTTTCTACTTTTACAACCGTGCTGTCATTGAGTCCATAAGCGCCTTCAATGATTACCTCGTCAGTGCTGGTCAAATGCGAAGACAATGCTTCAACCATGTCGTCGTTTTCAATTCCTTTTGTTATGGGAACTTTAATAGCTCGTTTGTTATCAACTACTTTCATAACCCAAAACTCTGTTTGTGTTTCATTAGTCATGACAGCTGCCCGTGGTACTAAGCAACTTCCGCTGTGCCGGGCTTTCAGAATCTCGACAGCAAGGTTCAGGTTCTCCGGTAATTGTTTGCTGGTATGGGGCCTTATCAGGATTTGCTGGGTCTGGTTTGCCTCGTCCACCGTGGGCAGAATCTGGTAAACAGTTCCGTCGAACTTCGTATTTTCATCCAAAATAAGGGTGCATTTCGTCCCTGATTTTACCAACGAATTAAATTCGAATGGTAAATTTAGTTGTACCATCACGTCGTTGCTCTCGGCCACTGTGCATAACGGAGCACCTTCCACTACATAAGCTCCGGTCTCGGTTATATTCAGGATGCTTATCACGCCATGCGATGGAGCCGATACATTGACGATTCCCATATTTCCGGAAGTCGTACTTTCCAATGCCTTATTTTCCTTCGTCTGTATTTCGAATAGCAGTTTTCCTTTTTTTACACTATCGCCGAACTTGACCGATAACTTTCGGACATAACCTGAGATAGGCGATACAACCAGATTCTTCTTCAGGTAAACGGTTTTCCCATTGAAACTTAATTTATTGTCTATCTCTCCGAATGTTACGGAAGCTGTTTTAACGGTAACTACAGGTGTTTGTTCTTCTTCCTTTGCTTCTTTCTTTGCGCAAGAGTTCAGTATGGCTGACACAATACATATTGAAAATAAAAAAGAAATTTTACGCATATTATGATTTGATTTTCTGATTCAAGAATAGTTTGTTTAAAATGAATTGCAGTAACTCAGAAACTGGTAGAAACATGATTAAGCTGCCAATTAAAAATCCCATTTGTGCATTTCCGCATCTTATTCCCGGAAGTGGCGGATTGAGCAAATCTTCCATCCAAAATAAAACAAATGGATAAATGAGAATTATAAGTCCTGAAATAACATAGGTCCACCCTGTCTTTTTGATTTTAAATTTATTGAATATAAAAGCAATACATAACGGAACTAATATATATGGTGCAAAAACTAAAAATGTTCTCATTCAACAGTTTTTTTATAATTCTTACAATTTTATTTTAAACCGGGAACTTATTAATAATCAATTATTAATCTGATGGATTCATTATGGCCGGCCTTGACTTTAAGTCGGTAAACTATTAGTAATTGTTCTGTTACCATTCTTTTTATTTTACCCACTATTACCTGCCTGCTGTAACCTGTCTTTTGATTAATAGTTCCAATAATTATAGGAACTGATCAGCAGTTGTTTTTCCATTTTCAGTAACAGATAATCCTGCTTTTTCGCTGTCATATCTTTCAATAGGTTTTTAAAGTCCATAACTGAAATCAGGCCCTGTTTAAGCTCATTCTGATAGGCTGTATAAAGCTTGTCGTATTGTTTTAACTGGTTTTCGATTAAAGCAGTACGTTCATTTAATGAGCTTAGCTGGCTTTTGATCTTGTCTTTATTAATGTTCTGCTGCGTGATAAAATGACTCCTTTCAAACTGAAGAGTCTGGATATTGACCATCGACTTATTTCTTTCCAGTTTGCGTTGGTTACCATCATAGATATTCCAGCTGAAAGTAAGCCCGGCACTAACTCCCAGTCGGTTAAATGTTGGTAAGTATTCCGCGTTCAATCCGGCATTGGCAAATAAGTTTAATTGAGGTCTGTATTTTAGTTCCGAAATATTTTGATCTGTCACTATTCCAAGGCTGTCAAGTTTATAGGAAGTTAAGAACCCGGAAGCCGAACTTAGTTCAGGTTTCAGTTGAATATCGAGTTCTTTGATATCTGTTTTGCTCGAGTCTTTTATGCCGCAAAGCAGATTCAAGTCGAATATATTGCCTTTATAATCGTCTTCGAATGATTTATTACCGAGCTCCATGTTCTGTCTTTCAATTTGCAACAACAGCAAATCGGTCTGTTTGTAGATAGCGTTATCAACGAGTTTTTGCATAACGTTTAACTGATCGTCCAGTTGCGTCATCAATAGTTCTCCGTTTCTTATCTGTACTTTCGATTTAACACAGAGTATATATTGGTAACTAACCAACTGCTCCAGCTCATGAATGGTCAGGCTGGTGGAATTATCATTCTGCTTTTTGGAGATGTCCGATCGTTGGGAATAAACCTTTAAGTTTGATTTTCCCAACAGCGGTTGTTTCAGAGAAAGAAATGCCTGGTATTGTCCTCCGTTTGTAATTCCCAAATCGTATCCTGAATAATTGTCCGATCCGTTAGAGACTAAGTCCAACCGGTTGGAATTGTTTGTGTGCGTAATGATCGGTGCAAAGAGTATATTCGATTCCAGGTTGACTTCCGGATTCTTTAGAATGCGTTCGGTTTGCTGTAAATCGAGATCGATAATTTTACTGTCGTTCTTGTTTTTTTGAATCAACGGACTGTTTTGCCGGGCTTGCAGCAGGTAATAATTCAAATCGCGTTGTTGCGAATAAATCATTCCTGTTAAACATAATAGGATTAGAGCTAGCGGGAATTTATTCATCTTCTGTGATTTATACTTTCAGGAGAATATGTTGTTTTAATAAGAAATTTAACAGGATGGCAAAGATACATATTTATATATAACTTGGTAGTAGATAGCTGTTAAAAACTTCATTCCGATGATTGTATTGGATGTCTGTGTTACAATTGAGAGAATATTCTATTTGGTCTTTGTGTTTTTAAAAAATAGTTATATTCGGTTGAATTTATTTGCTCAGTTCTATATCCGGAAAGTAATTCTTGTTTTTTGTCTTTGTTCTTTTTTTTATTACAAACCTACGGGTCTAAGTATACTTCCGGTTCAGGTATAAAGCGGAATTGGAGAGATTTCAGATAAGGTTCAGTTAGGGTTCGGATAGGTAGACCTAACTGAACCCTAACTAAACCCTAACTAAACCCTATCTGAACCCTAACTAAACCCTATCTGAACCCTATCTGAACCCTAACTGAACCCCCTCGGAACTATGAACAAACAGTGAGAAAAAAAATCGTTAATTCGCTGCCAGGATGAAGCCGAATAGATCCAAAATGTCGGATGTTGCCGGTTGTATGGTTTTTGTTACTTTTGCAAACTAAAAGGATATGGATTGAATTATTTAGCACATATTTACTTGTCGGGGACAGATCCGCGGCTACAAATAGGAAATTTTATAGGTGATTTTGTAAAAGGAAATCGGTTGGAGGCTTATCCGACCCACATTCGTAATGGCATCGTGCTGCATCGGAAGATTGATTCGTACACCGATTCGCACCCGGTTGTACGTGAGACGATTGGCTTGTTACGTCCTACCTTCGGCCGTTATTCGGGGATCATTGCCGATATGTATTTCGATTATTTTCTGGCCAATAACTTTTCATTGTATGGCCGGAAGTCATTGAACAGATTTGCGTTTCTTTTTTATTTCTATACATTGATTTATTACAGGCATCTACCGTCCAAAGTGAAGAATTTTATTTTTCATTTTATCTGTACAAACCGGCTTTCAAAGTATTCGAAGCTGGATGGATTGAAAGGATCGCTCGAAATAATGGCGAACTATAAGGTTCCGGCTATTAAGCCCGAAGAAACGATAGCTTTCCTGATTGCGAATCAGGTTGAGTTGGAAAAAATGTTTCATCTGTTTTTCCCTGATTTGATTGAATATGTAAAAACTGAAATTATTTAGCCGAATGAACTGTTTGATTGTATGTTTCAGTTTGATAAATAAGCGAATTTTTGTACCTTTGTGCTCTCAAAAAAACAAATAATTAAGAAGTTATGTTTGAATCTCTTAGTGAAAGACTGGAACGGTCGTTTAAAATCCTGAAAGGGGAAGGAAAAATTTCCGAGATTAATGTGGCCGAAACGCTCAAAGACGTTCGTAAAGCCCTGTTGGATGCCGACGTAAACTATAAAATAGCAAAATCATTTACCGAGGGTGTAAAAGAAAAGGCCATCGGTCAGAATGTACTCACGTCGCTGAAACCAAATCAGTTGATGGTGAAGATTGTTCACGACGAGCTGGCAGCGCTGATGGGTGGTCAGAGTGTGGATATTAACCTGAAAGGCTCGCCAACCGTGATTTTAATGTCGGGGTTGCAAGGTTCGGGTAAAACGACTTTTTCGGGAAAACTGGCAAACCTTCTTAAGACCAAGCGAGGTAAAAATCCTCTTTTAGTTGCCTGTGACGTGTACAGACCGGCTGCTATAGAGCAGTTGAAAGTGCTGGGAGAGCAACTACAGATTCCGGTTTACTCAGATTTAGAGAATAAAAATCCGATTGCCATTGCAGAAGCAGCGATAAAATATGCCAAACTGCATGGGAATGATGTGATCATTATAGATACGGCAGGTCGTCTGGCAGTGGATGAGATGATGATGAACGAAATTGCTGCGATTAAAAAAACGATAAAGCCGCAGGAAATTTTGTTCGTGGTGGATGCCATGACGGGACAGGATGCCGTAAATACAGCAAAAGAATTCAACGAACGACTTGATTTTGATGGAGTCATCCTGACTAAACTGGATGGTGATACCCGTGGTGGTGCGGCTCTGTCCATTCGTTCCGTAGTGAATAAGCCGATTAAATTTGTAGGTACGGGTGAAAAGATGGATGCGCTGGACGTATTCTACCCCGAACGTATGGCAGATCGTATATTGGGGATGGGGGATATTGTTTCGTTGGTGGAACGTGCCCAGGAACAATATGATGAAGAGGATGCCCGGAGGTTACAGAAACGAATTGCCAAGAACCAGTTTGATTTTAATGATTTTATTTCCCAGATTCAGCAAATCAAAAAGATGGGAAATATCAAGGATCTGGCAGCTATGATTCCCGGAATGGGCAAGGCATTGAAAGACGTGGAAATTGGTGATGATGCTTTTAAAGGAATTGAGTCTATCATTTATTCCATGACTCCTCATGAACGTCAAAACCCAAGCCTGTTGAACGGTAGCCGCAAACAACGTATTGCCAAAGGAAGCGGAACTACGATCGTAGACGTGAACCGCTTGTTGAAACAGTTCGAGCAAACCAGCAAGATGATGAAGATAGCTACTGTGAGTCAGGGAAAGCTGAAAATGGGAAAGCACAGATAAGTAAGTGATTAATGATAAGTGATAAACAATTAGTTTGCAGATAATTAATTAGCTATATAACCGATCAACCAGTTCAACGATGTATAAAATTATTGATGGCAAAGCCATATCCGAAAAGGTAAAAGAAGAAATAGCCGAAGAAGTAAAACAGATTGTTGCTTCAGGCAAGAGAGCTCCTCATTTAGCTGTTATCATTGTAGGGCATGATGGAGGAAGTGAAACGTATGTGGCTCACAAAGTAAAATCATGCGAACAAGTTGGTTTCAGGTCGACAAAAATAATGTTTGAAGATACCGTAACCGAAGCAGAATTACTTGCCAAAATAGATGAACTGAATAAGGATGAAAGCCTGGATGGATTTATTGTTCAGCTACCTTTACCGAAACATATTTCGGAACAAAGAGTCATTGAAGCCATTGATTACCGAAAAGATGTCGATGGATTTCATCCGGTAAACGTAGGACGGTTATCGATCGGTTTGCCTTGCTATGTTAGTGCGACGCCCTCCGGTATTTTGGAATTAATTAAACGTTATGAAATACCTACCTCCGGTAAAAGTTGCGTGGTGATTGGTCGCAGCAATATTGTAGGGAAACCGGTTGCTTCCCTGATGATGCAAAAAGGATACCCGGGTGATGCTACGGTGACAGTTTGCCATAGTCGAACGAAAAATCTGAAGGAAATATGTCTTCAGGCCGATATTATCATTGCAGCTTTAGGACAACCAGAATTCTTAACGGGTGATATGGTTAAAAATGGTGCCGCAGTCATTGATGTGGGGACTACCCGTGTACCTTCCAATAAAACAAAGTCAGGCTTCCGGTTGAGTGGTGATGTGAAGTTTGATGAAGTTGCTCCTAAATGCTCTTTCATAACCCCGGTACCGGGTGGAGTAGGTCCAATGACGATTGTTTCTTTACTTAAGAATACCTTATTGGCAGCAAAAGGGGAGATATATTAAATTCTATGGCTTTATTCTACGTTCCAGATCTATCTGACGGCAATGTACTTCCGGAAGAAGAATCGCAACATGCCGTGAAGGTGTTGCGGTTGCAGGCAGGCGATGCCATAACGGTTGTAGACGGAGTGGGAGGGTTCTATAAAGCAAGAATAGTTAATCCCCATCCGAAACATTGTACGTTTGAAATTACCGAAACGATACTGGAATACGGTAAGCGGGATTACCGCCTGCATATTGCTATTGCACCTACCAAAAACATTGAACGCCTGGAATGGTTTATCGAAAAAGCGACCGAGGTAGGTATTGATGAAATTACGCCTATTGTGTGTCGCTTCTCGGAACGCAAAATCATAAAAGCCGAACGGCTTGAAAAGATTATTGTATCGGCCGCCAAACAATCTGTAAAAGCTTATTTTCCAATATTGAATCCGCTTTGTACTTTTGATCAGTTGATGAAAAATCATCAGGCGACTCAAAAATTTATTGCTCATTGTTATACCTCACCCCTGACTCCTGTCATTCAGGAGAGGGGAGAAGACACCCTCCTGCCTTTAGAAGAATCTTTCACAGACAGGAGACTGTTGCAACATGAAATAAAAAAATCATCGGATGTATTCATTCTGATTGGACCGGAAGGCGATTTCAGTAAAGAGGAAGTACAATATGCGTTATCGGCAGGGTTTATTCCCGTATCATTGGGAGACAGCCGTCTGCGGACAGAGACAGCTGGTGTGGTGGCTTGTTGTACGGTGAGCCTGAGGAATGAGGAGTGAGAGGTGAGGAATGAGAAGTGAGGAATGAGTATTTGTGGCCGTTGGTTGGTAGTATAGAATTAATTGAAGTTGTTTTATTTCCTTTCTATAAATCAACATATCAACGCTGCATAACAGGACACATTAACCTCTTGTAAAAACCAGTTTCTTTTCCGTAGAGAGTCTTGAGTTATACCAATATCCATCGGCATTAAAGCCTTTCAGATCGTCCGCATTTTCAATCCGGTTCTCAACGACATACCGAACCATCATACCACGTGCTTTTTTGATATAAATGACTATGGGTTTGTAAGTGTCATTTTTATTCTCCAGAAAATCAAAATCAATCACATCTGCTTCAAGTTGACGACGATTGATAGATTTAAAGTACTCTCCCGAAGCCAGATTAAGTAATACCTGTGAACCACCCGATGCAACAATGGCTTTGTTGAGGGCCTGGGTAATGCGGTTACCCCAAAAGGCATAGAGATTATTGCCGGCATCTGTTTTTAACTTAGTGCTTACATCCAGCCGATAAGGTTGAATCAGATCCAACGGACGAAGAACACCGTACAAGCCCGAAAGAATCCTCAAATGTGATTGCAGGTAGGTGATTTCATTCTGTGTGAGACTCCCGGCATCCAACCCATGAAAAACTTCACCATTGAAAACAAAAACGGTTTGTTTAGCATTGTCAGGTGTAAAAGGAACCTGCCAGTTGAAATGCCTGTCTGCATTAAGTTGGGCAAGATTGGAATTTATATCCAGTAGTCCGGCTAATTCCAATAGGGATAATTGTTTGATCTTATTTACCAGAACTTCTGCCGAATCCAGAAATTCAGGTAACGTGTATTCAGTCACAAATTGCTGAGGAGTGAAGTTCTGTATTTTTGCAGGTGAAAGGAGCAGGAGCATAGTTGATTAGTTAATTAGTTGACCGGTATTTCTTTTCTTGAAGCTGATTTGATTTTATTCCTGGGATGACTATAAATACAAGGTAAAATTATCAAAATATATTCAACTTGTTTGTCTTTCCGTCATATATGTTGTGATATTTTGAAGTTAGTCAGGTTTTATTCAGGTTTCCATTCCGGGGTTGCCCTAAAAAAACAGACGGACTTGCCTGAGGTAAGTCCGTCTGTATATTTCACATTTCATTCACAAGAAATGAATGTCTATTTTTCTTGTTCCAGTAACAACGTTTTAGTTGGCAAATCGCAAACTTCAGTTGGTCCGTAGTATTGAATAGGTCCCGGATAAATATAACTGGACTTCTCGTCAGCCCAGCTTTCACGATGTCTTTCGAAATACTTAAACGGAGCACCATCCAAACGAACCAATGCTTTTTGAATAACGGGTTTCAATTTTCCATGACGACGTTCTATATTCATCATCATAGTGATTGGCACGCCACCGGCAATCCATTCACTGGCAGGAGCTGTCAGGTTACGGACAGAGGCCATATAACCGGTTTTTCCTTCGGAGATTAAAATTGAAGCTGTATAACCCAGTGAATAGGTATAGTCGGCATCGAAGTTAGAAGGAATAGCACAACGTCCTTCATAACCGAAGAAGTGATTGATAGCAGAGAATTTACCTTTGTATTTACCTTCAGCTTTAAGCTGCACGAGACGTTTAGCTACCATTTCAATCAACAGTTTTTCTGTTTCAATCAATGATACCTGAACATTCCCATGAGGATCACGGTCCAGGGTTAATTGTTTGGCAATTCCTTTTGGTAAACTGCGATAAACCAGCGTGCTTTCAGGAGTCAGCATAGTTTTTACATATTCACGTCTTTCTTCATCGGAATTTAATGCAAGGAAATCTTCATTATTGGCAAGTAAATCGTTGAGTTCGGCAATCAAAGTTTTCATAGCCGGAATAAACTCAATTAATCCTTCCGGAATTAAAACGGTTCCGAAGTTCAGACCATGTTTTGCACGGTTTACGATAACGCTAACGATATTCTCAACAACATCATTCAATGTCATGTTCTTAGCTTCCACTTCTTCCGATACGATGCAAATGTTAGGTTGACTTTGCAGAGCACATTCAAGGGTGATATGTGAAGCCGAACGTCCCATTAAACGGATAAAGTGCCAGTATTTTTTAGCGGAATTTGCATCACGCTGGATATTACCGATTAATTCAGAGTACACTTTACAGGCTGTATCGAAACCAAAAGAAGTTTCAATCATCTCGTTTTTTAAATCACCATCAATAGTCTTAGGACAACCGATAACCTGAATACCTGAATTATTTTGAGAATAATATTCGGCTAAAACGCATGCGTTTGTGTTGGAATCATCGCCACCAATGATAACGATAGCATTTATTCCAAGTTTCTTACATATTTCAGCTCCTTTTTCGTATTGCCATTCTTCTTCCAGTTTGGTACGTCCGGAACCTATAATATCGAAACCGCCAGTATTGCGATATTCACCTACAATTTCCTTCGTAAGTTCCATGTAGTCATGATCGACTAATCCACTTGGACCACCTTTAAAACCGTACAGTTTATTATCCGGATTCAGCGCTTTTAATCCATCATACAAACCGCAAATAACATTGTGACCGCCCGGAGCCTGTCCACCGGAAAGAATAACACCTACACCTACGGTAGCCTTTTCTTCTTTGTCTCCCGGAACAATTGTTAGTAACGGCATCCCATACGTGTTAGGGAAAAGATTTTTAATGTCAGCATGATCGGCAACCGATTCAGTAGCGGCACCTTCCTGTAATACAACATTGCCTTTAAGTGCGGCCGGCAATTTAGGTTGATAGGCCGAACGGGCAATCTGCAAAGGACTTTTAGTCATTGATTTCATAAATGATAATATTATAAAAGTTTGATATTCAAATATATGTTTTTCCTGCAATTTGATTGCAAAATTAAAGAAAAAATTCAATAATACAAGACGGATTGATGTTAGAATGTCATGAAAGTTTGAAGAACGGTTCCTTTAAGGTCTTTTTATGAATTTTGTGTCATTAGAAGTATTTATTATCAGTACAATAGTTTAATTCAATGTATTTTATTCAGACACGCTAATATGTCAATTATTATCACTACCTTTGCGGCCGATTAAAAACAACTATACGTTGTGAGTAAAATATCCGCACACACTGCATTAACCATTGCAGGCTGCTTATCTGAGGGTACACGTTTTGGAAAAACGAATGAAACCCGAATCCACTTTTGCTTTAAAAAATCAGAAGTTTTATGAGGGTTCCATGAGATGTTGGTTTAGAAGCCAACTTGTTCTTATGAAATAATCGCCGGATTACTACTCGAAACGTGTACTAAAAACAACAAAATGACATTTAAAGAATTGAATTTGAAGGACGATATTTTATCGGCCATTGAAGAACTCGGCTATGAACAACCTATGCCGGTACAGGAAAAAGTAATCCCTTTCATGTTGGAACAAACGGCCGATTTAGTGGCGCTTGCTCAAACAGGAACAGGTAAAACCGCTGCATTTGGATTGCCGGTATTAAACATGATTGATCCACAACTCAAGCAAGTGCAGGCATTGGTGCTCTCACCAACCCGCGAATTGTGTATCCAGATTGCCAATGACCTGAAAGGGTACTCTAAAAACATGCGTGGTATGCGTATCGTTCCGGTGTATGGTGGTGAAGATATTCGCACACAACTCCGTCAGTTGGATACTGCTCCGCAAATTATTGTAGCTACTCCGGGTCGTTTAATTGATCTGATCGAACGTGGTAAAATCGAATTGGGAGCTATTAACTTCCTTGTACTTGATGAAGCAGACGAAATGCTGAATATGGGTTTCAAGGAAGATATTGAAACGATCCTTGAACGTACCCCGGACACACGTCGTACCATGCTTTTCTCAGCTACCATGCCAAAAGAAATTGCCAATATCGCAAAACGGTATATGAAGAATTTCGAAGAAATTACGGTTGGTACCAAAAACTCAGGCTCTGAGAACGTAGAACATGTCTATTATGTATCGCAGGCTAAGCAACGTTATCTGGTGTTGAAACGTATTGTGGATTTGAATCCTGATATTTATGGTATCGTCTTTTGCCGTACCCGTCAGGAAACGAAAGAAGTGGCTGATAAATTGATGCATGATGGTTATAATGCCGATGCACTTCATGGTGACCTTTCACAGGCACAACGTGATAATGTAATGCAAAAGTTCCGTATCCGTAATATCCAGTTATTGGTGGCCACTGATGTTGCAGCACGCGGATTGGACGTAAGCGACCTGACTCATGTTATCAATTATAACTTGCCTGATGATGTGGAAATCTATACGCATCGTAGCGGTCGTACAGGTCGTGCCAATAAAAAAGGGGTAGCTGTATCGATTATCCATTCCAAAGAACGGTTTAAAATCAAAGATATTGAGCGCATACTTCGCAAAAGCTTTGTTCAGGAACAAATTCCGAATGGGTTGGAAGTTTGTAAGAAACAATTGTTCTTTATGATCGACCGTATGGAGAATGTGGAAGTCAGCGAAGAACAGATTGAACCTTATATGGCTCAAATTATGAAACAACTGGAATATCTCAGCAAGGAAGAAATCCTGAAACGGTTTGTTTCATTGGAATTTAATCGTTTCCTGAGCTATTACAAAAATGCAGAAGATTTAAATTTACCCGAACGTAGTGAACGTGGTGAAAGAAGTGATCGTGGTGAACGTGGACCTAAACCCGGAGGTCGTGTCCGTTTAAAGATGAATGTTGGTGAACGGGAAGGCATTGATCCTAAGCGTTTACTGGGTATCATCAACGATGTGACCGGTGATAAATCAATCAATATCGGTTCTATTGAAGTGACCAATAAGTTTACATTCTTTGATGTGTTTGCCGATCAGCTTGATCAGGTGGTAACTGCTTTTGCCGGACAGTCAGAAGTAGAAGTCTCTGAAGCTAAAGGTAGCCGGACATTTGAAGGTAACCGTAAACCCGAATATCGCCCTCGTTCAGGAGGAAGTAACGGTTCTTATTCAGGTGGCGGATCTCGTGGTGGTGACCGTAGTTATGGTAGCCGTCCTTCGGGAAGTAATGGCGGTGACTCTGAGAAACCTTGGCGTAACCGTGATGCCAGCGATCGTGGAAGCAGTCGTTCTTATTCAGGCAGTAGCGATCGTCGTAGCGGATCATCTTATAAAGGCGGATCGTCTTCGTATAAGAAAAGATAAGTACGCGTTCGTCTAAAATATTAAAACGGATAATTCAGCAATGGATTATCCGTTTTTGTTTTGTGAGATTTAGTCTTAAATCTGAGGTGCTGCTAGGCATTAAAAATGATGCTTTCATCTGAAGTTTTTTCCTAAGTGCCTGTCAAAAGAATCAACCAACTATATAAATGCAAATATCCTTACAAAAAAACGCCTCACTTATTTTAATTAAGTGAGGCGGAAAAGGTATATCTGAATGATTTTGTGTATTTTTAAATAAGAATTCCTAAAATCTGTTTTCCCTACTGATTGGTTAGACTGGCGGTACTGAAATAATTTTCAACCCATCTAACCTTTTGTTTATCCGTCATTACAGCTGCTGATTCTACCGATAACAGGTGGGCATGTAGCTTTGGATATTTATAAATTAGTGCTTCCAGTTGTTTCTTTATTAGGGAAGGTCCAAATAATACCAGTTCATCGACATCTTTTATGCCTTCCAGAATGCTTTTAAAATACTGCTGTTTTATGTTTTTTAATTTGTGCATGTTTTTAATTTCCGTGCTGTAATGCTGATTGCCAAATCGGGAAAATTCTTTTGTGTCACCGGGTAGCCTGAGTTTTGATTCAATAGGTGAAGAGATAATGGTACAGGTTTCATTCGGAATTTTGGGTGACTTGCCAATCCTTTCTCCAGGTTGGGAATGCTGGATATTTGCACGATGTTCAACCCCATTAAAGGATATGATGACAGCTTTTTCTGTATCAATCCAAACGCCAACTTTCTTTTTCATAAATGTTGATATTAAATAAATTATTACCAAGAAGAAAAACACGTTCTCTAAAATAAACTTGTTAAACCCTGTCATAAATCCCGGATTCAACAGTTTCTTTATTTCAAAGACCTCAATTTATTGTTTATTTTCAACAATTACGAACTGAAAAAGGTTGCCTGTTGATGTTTTGTTTTATGTTATTTAACGTAATAACTTAGGTGTGAAAGCTTTACAAATGTCTGTTTAATATCTTTCCTGTTGGCTGATGGATTGTGTTTGTGCGGTTTAGTTTTTTATTTTAGTCGAATTTCTGCAAATGGTACAACGACTTCGGTATGCGGTACTATCGCTTTATCGGGTAATTTTTTATTCCGGTCATAAGTTAATTTTACAATCCCTTTTAAACCTCAAGAGCTTATTCATTCCAATTCTTATCATTATCTTTGCATGAAATTGAGCTATCAATGGAAATGATACTAAACGAACCCAAAATGTTCTATGCTGAACCTGTATATATCGGTAATTTTTTATATACTATAATTCTTTCTATTGGCAAATATAATCAGATAGTTAATATTTAAAATAAATGATAGGTGTGATTTATAACGAAGCAAAGGAAAGAAAATCTTTTATGGATGAATATAGATATACATGTCTTTTATTCGTGGTATTTATTTTCTCTATCTTTCCCCTACTTGCTCAAAACAAGATATTATATCATGCTTATGAGCCTAACGCCTCTGATTATATGATTACCAGATGGAATATTCAAAAAGATAGTTTATCAGGTTATAAATGGTATGTTGAAGAAACTGTTAATCAGGATGGAAGAGTAGTTCAGTTACGTTTTTTAGAAAATGGAAATCCCTGTCATTTTACTCTTTGCTATTTGTCAAATATTATCAAATATGAGTATCCTGATAGTTTCCATATAATACAGACAGAATATGAATGTGATGGCATAACACCTGTTAATGCGTTAGAGTGCGAGGTGAATTATAAAACTATTTATACTTTAGATAGTTTACATATTGTCAACGTTGAAATAGAATATTTTATTGATAAGAAAGCAGCATTAAAAGACTCAGAACAATATTCGAGTATTGATGATAATAATATAAAAACGGAAATAAACTATTTTGAACAGCATAAGAAAAAGTTGGATATTGGAAATGATTATACTTGTATAAGTTACTACTCAAACTCTTTTGCTAAGTACAATGGAAAATACCCAATCAATCAAAAACAGGAGAATTATTGGATGACAAAAGCAGAAAACGATGAGGTATATGATAAGATTCAACAAGATGAAATAATTAGATGTGTAAGAAACAACAAAAGATAACTTTTTATGGAACAACCTATATTAAATGCACATAATAAACAGGAATATCCACCCATGCATACCTGCGAGCACATTCTGAATCAGACCATGGTTCGTATGTTCGGTTGCAGCAGGTCTATGAATGCACACATCGAGAGAAAAAAATCAAAATGCGATTATACCCTTCCGGCAACTCCTTCGGGTTCCCAAATCTTGGAGATTTCGGCTAAAGTGAATGAGATTATTGATCGGCATCTACCGGTAACCATTGAATTTATGCCGAGAGCAGAAGCCGGTAAGATCGTCGATCTGACTAAACTTCCTGCTGAGGCTACCGAGACATTGCGTATTGTGAGGGTGGGCGATTATGATGCCTGCGCCTGTATTGGCCAGCATGTGGATAATACTTCCGAATTAGGACATTTCGAAATTATAAGTCAGGACTTTGAAGGCGGACGATGGCGGGTGAGGTTTAAGTTAGTGTAAATTTGAACAGGCCTCAAAGCGTACCGAGTACCGTTGAGCGTTTATAATCAGAGTAAACATTTTCCAGTTGTCTTTCATTCATTTTTATCTCTATGCCAGCACCCGTAAGCGAACCTATTAACGAATCTGTTATGCCACCAAAAGCTCCTCGCAGAAGCCGGACTTCCCGTTTCTTCCGCTTTATACGCAATTTGTGTATATTATTTTTCATTCTCAGCATTGTATGGGTTGTTTTAGCCCGTTTTGTCCCGGTGCTGGTGACTCCCCTTATGGTGATTCGTTCCGTTGAATCGGTAGCGCATGGTGAAATGCCCAAGAACAGTAAGAAATGGGTGCCCATTGAGGAGATATCCCCTAATATGGTACAGGCTGTGGTGGCATCGGAGGATAACTTGTTTTTACATCATCATGGGTTTTGTTTCGATGCAATGAGCAAAGCCTTTCAACATAATCTGGAAGGTAAAAAGGTCCGTGGAGGAAGTACTATTTCGCAACAAACGGCCAAAAATGTATTCCTGTTCCCCAATCGATCCTATATTCGCAAAGGACTGGAAGCTTATTTCACCGTGTTGATTGAGCTTGTCTGGTCGAAACAACGTATCATGGAAGTGTATCTCAATGTTATTGAAACAGGAAATGGTATGTATGGGGTGGAAGCGGCCGCCGAGGAGTACTTCGGAACAACCGCTTCACAACTCACTAAATCGCAGGCTGCCCTGATTGCTGCCTGCCTGCCCAATCCGAGACGCTTTAATGCAGGTAATCCTTCGGGATACATACAGAAACGAAGATCTCAGATTGTGAATCTTATGGGGAAAATTGAACAAGTGAATTTCAACAGGGTAACTCCCCTCCCTGTACATAAGCATAAACATCATAGACATCACCGAGCATGAATCACACACTGAAATACCTGGATTGGGGATTGGTGGAATACCACGAGGCCTGGGAAAAGCAGGAAACAATCTTTTCGACCATCATTTCTACCAAAATGCAGGGACTTCCTACCGACAATTATCTTATCTTTTGCGAACATCCCCATGTCTACACGTTGGGTAAAAGCGGAGATGAACATAATATGAAGTTGGACTATATTCAACTTCAGGCAAAACATGCCACCTTTGTGCATACTAACCGCGGCGGTGACATTACCTATCACGGACCGGGGCAGGTTGTCGGGTATCCTTTGTTCGACCTGGCTAATTTCGGCCTGGGTTTAAAACAATATATACATCGTGTTGAAGAAGCGATTATCAAAACTCTTTCGTTGTATAATATCCCATCAACCCGGCTAGAAGGTGCCACCGGTGTCTGGTTGGATGTCGGGTTACCTTCCTGCCGTAAAATTTGTGCCATCGGTGTCCGTAGTTCCCGTTTCGTGACCATGCACGGCTTTGCGTTGAATGTCAATACCCAACTCGAATACTTCAATTATATCAATCCCTGCGGCTTTATCGATAAAGGGGTTACTTCCATGGGAAAAGAACTGGGTGTTACCGTTGATATGACACTTCTGAAAACAATGTTAAAACAATTTATAGAAGAACAGTTTGGAATAGAGAGTCATTAACGGTGCCGATCTATAACGATTGCAAGCCGGATGATGGAAGAATAGTCTCGAATAACAGGTCGTTAACAGTCCATGGCAAGATGCTTGTCCTGTCGCTCGAAGGTGCCGTACTCACCTCTCATTCCTCGCTCCTCATCTCTTTTTCCTTACCTCTTGCCTCTTACTTTCTTGCCTATCCCTTCCACACTCATTCCTCGTTCCTCATTTCTACTTCCTTACCTCTTGCCTCTTACTATCTTGCCTCTCCCTTCCACACTCATTTCTCATTTCTCGTTCCTCACCTCTCATTCCTCACCTCTCATTCCTCGCTCCTCATTTCTACTTCCTTACCTCTTGCCTCTTACTATCTTGCCTCTCCCTTCCACACTCACCTCTCATTCCTCGTTCCTCATTCGCTGTCAAGTATCTTTCCGCATCCTGCCCGTTTCACCGGCGTAATCAGTCCGGCAAGTCCCACGTTGCCAAATTCCATCCCGATACTTAGCAATACCGTTGTATCAGCGGTCATTTGTTCAATAAGGCTGTCGTCCAGCTTCACGGTCATTGTTTGTTCATCGATCAGGTCATTTGTCGAAAACCAGTCGCTGATATTCGATATGTTGCATCCGTTATATCCGCCCAGAGCCGGTTCATACTCCGCGGTGTTTCCCTGTCCGTCGGTGGTATACACGATGTCCGATACCATGCCCAGGCTGATCATCACCCGGAAGTAAGGCAGTTTTTGGATATTCAGCAAATCCATTTCCGTGTTGATTTGTGGAATCGTCACGGTAGCCTGTAATGTTTGCTTGCTGATGTCAAACCGGGGTGTAATCCGCAGGACGCTGTTAAACGGGTAATTGCGGTTCAGGCTGAAGTTTTGCAGTACTTGCCGGTAAAGAGACAGGACTACCGAACGTTCTCCCACCGAATGTTCCGTATCCTGTTTCATCAGGTTTTTAGCCATTCCGCACCATACCGGCGAAACATTATAATCCGCCAGCCGGTACGTTTCACCTAAAGCAAACCGTATTCCCCGCGAAAATTTGACGCAACCGTCCCATTCCGCCTGATGTTTCCTGAGGGTTTCGAATTCTTTCCCCACTTTCACCTTACGTGCCGAAGGACCGCCTTTGGTACGCATAATCACTTTGTCACTCCCGGCATTGGTGTAAAACGACATCCCTTTAATGCTGCCGGTCATCTGAATTGCTCCTTTGATAATTGCCATAATGTTGATTTGTTTAATGGTTAATTAGTCGATTCGTTAATGGATCAATTGGTCGATCGGTCGGTTGGAAGCTTCCGTCTCCCGGCATATGCTCCAACCTTTCGGTTTTCCAACTGTTTCATCCTTTTTCTTACTTCTAACATTCTTATTCACTCCAACTTATCATCATCATTTAATCAGAATACAAAAATATGTGTTTTTAAATTAATATGCAATTAATATGAAGATATTACGGTATAATATTATACCGCATTATTACCGTAATAATACCATGACAGTACCATAATATCACCGTAATATCTCTGAAGAAAGGATAAAGTAATGAGGACGGGAGGGCGAAGATGATGCGGGTAAAGAAAAATAAAACATTCAGGGAAAGCCGTTTTGAAATTTAACTATTGTCCCAGCAATTGAAGTGGACTCAAATTCAATAGAACGATAACGAAAAACCGGATACACCCACGATTCTTCACCAAGCAATAAATTCATGAAATTAATTACCTTTGTATACCTAAAATTGTAACGATTCAATTAAATATCTTTTTAGTTTAAAAACATTCAAATGAAATCAAAATATCCGGTAAATAAACTAAGCATACTAAATCTCTTGTTTGCTTTTACAAGTGCTTTATTTATATTTGCTTTTGTCATAGTTTTATGGGGTATGAAGGGTTTTGAGTATGCCATTCTTGGATCCCTATTAACGTTAATCCTTTTAGCATTATCCGGATTTGGAAATATAATGTGGTCATTGCTTTTTAGGAAGCAGTTAATCGTGAAGTCTGCAAATTTCAAAAAAATATATTACACATTAAGTTATGTTTTCACGAGTTTGATATTTGTAGTCGTTGTTACTTGCTATAATCAGTTGATTCATGAGCCGACAGATATTATAGACATCGTTAGTCTTATTGTCATTAGTTTGTTTGTGAACACACTGGTCGTTATATTTCACAATTATGTTGTTTTACAGGATGCGAAAGTGAATGCTGACATGGAGAATTCGCAACTTAAAACGGCAAATGCCGAAGCCTCAAACCAATTACTCCGCCAGCAAATACATCCCCATTTCCTATTCAATGCACTCAATATTCTTAAATCCTTATATAAGATAGATCCTAATGCTGCCGAGGAATATCTGATTTGTCTGTCCGATTTTCTGAGGGCAGCCGTATCAAGCAATAATATTAAGGTTGTTCGGCTAAAGGATGAAATAAAGCTTTGTCAGGATTATTTGCGTATGCAGAAAATCCGTTTTGGTAATGCCTTGATTTGTAATATAGCTATTGGAGAAGTTGTACTCGAAAGTGGATTTGTTCCATCCTTTTCAATTCAACCATTGCTGGAGAATGCGATAAAGCATAACGAACTTACCGAAGAGTTTCCACTAAGTATAAGTATTAAACAGGACGACGATAGAATCATAGTTTCCAATAGCCTCCGGTTAAAGAACATTCCTGAAGTTTCAACGGGCAGTGGATTAGCCAACTTATTGGAACGATACCGGATTTTATCGAATGACGAGGTACAGATAGTAACTAACGAAACAATTTTTTCGGTGAGTATTAAAGTGCTTGACCATAAAGTTGCTATGCAGGAACTCCATTAATATTATAAACCATTAAATTGACTGAAAATGAATATTGTAATTATTGAAGATGAGAGAATTACAGCTGATGAACTAGCCGGGACAATAACTTCTTTGGAGTCGGATGCCAAGATTATAGCCATTTTAAGTTCGGTGAAAACAGCCGTGGCTTATTTCCAATGCAATACAATACCCATTGATTTAATTTTCAGCGATGTACAGCTTGGAGATGGCCTTAGTTTTGAGATATTCAAATCATGTAAGTTATCCGCTCCGATCATTTTCTGTACAGCATATGATGAGTATGCCTTAAATGCCTTTAAAACCAACAGCATTGATTATATCTTGAAACCATCAACAAGTCAAACTGTTGCAGATGGTCTGGCAAAATATCGCAACCTGCGTCATACTTTCTCGGACGGGAAAGACCAATATAAAGCTGTGCTAGAAGCTTTAATCAATAGAGAAGCTCCAAAGTCAACTTCTATTCTGGTGTATCAAAAAGAAAAAATTTTACCGGTAAGGTTGGAGACAATTGCCCTATTTTATATTGCTGATGAAGTAACTCACTTGCTTACTTTTGATGCTAAAACATATAGTATTAATAAAAATATGGAACAACTGGAACAAGTGTCCGGTAATGATTTTTTTAGGGTCAACCGGCAATATCTCGTCAACCGAAAGGCTGTTATAGATGCTTCACGTTATTTTTTACGAAAGCTATCGGTCAATATATCCGTGCCGTATACCAAAGAGAAAATACTGGTTAGCAAGGAGAAAATACCTTTGTTTCTGGCATGGCTCGAAAGCAAGTAGTTACATAAATTTCATCAATTTAAATTTTAAATCAACATAAATACGAGAAAATAAATATCGTCAATGATTATTATTCAAAAACATACAAGGGCTCCAATTGAGCTCTTTTATTGTTTATAGTAGCTCCTCAATTGGCATAACTTGCGAGGACTTCCGCTCAAAAAATAAATGCTTCCCCTCTCATTTTGTCCGTTTCGGTTATTCTTTATTTGCATTACGGATTCTAAAGCATAATCTTTGTGTTGTCTAAAGGAAAAAACGACAAAGCTAAAATTTACCGTGAGACACAATCGTCGATACCTATTTTCGTCAAGACAAAACTAAATAATTATTGTAAATCCGGCGTGCAAAAACAACTTATCATTTTCTTAAACAGTGCCTTGTTCAAAATGAGTGTGTTTTCCTTTTTACTATTATCTCATTCTAGCTCTATGTCGGCACAATGGGAGAAAAACAACAATAGGGACAGCTTAACGACACAAGAGGACATAGTTGACATCTTGCACGGAAAAATCAAAAACTATTTACGCAAAGTCAGTTCATCGCAAGAAAATAAGCAAGTCTTATTTACAATTATCCCCTTAGACCATCAATTTTTGGCTAGTTGCAATACCATTGTGCTTTTTAGAAAGCTCAAGCTTCACTTGTCAGGCGCAGTTCGCTACTACAATTCTCCAACGGATATTTATGGCATAGGCAATAATACATCGCTAGCCGATGTGCAGTCAATTCAATTTTCTTACTTACGTGCATACCAAATTGCTTATCGGGAATTAGCCCCTGATTTGTTTGCAGGAATAGGGTATAATATGGATTATCATTGGGGAATAGAGGCTAAACTAGCCCCCGGAAAACTATCTAAAGAATTTGATAGACTTCAAAAGGGCTCCAGTTCTATTTCTTCGGCTATTTCTCTCAACGTACAGTTTGACGATAGAAAGAACGCAATCAATCCTCAAAATGGAACCTATGTAAATATGCAATATAGGCCTAACCTCACATTATTGGGTAGTACCCAAAATTGGCACTCACTACTAATTGATATACGGCATTATATAAAATTACCGACTTCCTCCCGTAATGTACTAGCATTTTGGGGTTATAGTAACATAACATTAGCTGGTACTGCTCCCTATTTGGATATGCCAAGCATTGGCTGGGACGATTGCTCAAACACAGGTAGAGGATATACTCCCGGCAGATTTACCGGTAAGAATTTAGTTTATTTTGAGTCGGAATACCGATTCTCATTAACTTCAAATGGACTTTTAGGGGGCGTCGTGTTTGGAAATGCGGGTTCAATTCTAAAAAGTGTGTCAAGCAACTTACATACAATACTTCCGGGAGTAGGCGCAGGATTACGAGTCAAAGTGGATAAGTATTCAAATACAAATGCGGCTTTCGATTTTGGTGTTGGTATTGGTGGTTCATGGAGCTTTTCCTTTGGCTTAGGCGAAGCTTTTTAAAGCCTTTGCACTGTTTTTGACAGTCATCATACTTTTACTTTTAAAAGAGTCAAAAAAACTGTATATCAGTTTATTTGACTCTTTTGTTGATGTATCAAAAAACACTTCAAACTCACGAACAAACCGAAAAAAGCTTCCCCTCAGCAAACGTACGTTTCCCCCTTCTTTTTGTCCGTTTCGCTTATTTTCTGATTGTCCCGTTTTTTTTAAAGAGCAATCTTTGCATCGTCATATTAAAACATAGAAGGAATGAAATGAGCATGTTTGCCAAATCAACACTATCTGCAAGTTTCAATCAATCACAATTAAAAATTATTACCAAAATGAAACTATTTAATTTAGCGAGTTCAATGTGTGCAATTGCTCTTTTTGCCTCATGTAGTTCCAACCATAAAGAGTCGGTAACAACTGAGATTAGTCGTTCCGTAAAAGTTAAGGTAGAAACAGTTCAGACTACAAAAGGAATTTCGGATTTGCACTATAGCGGAACGATAGAACCGTTGCAAACTATACCGCTGTCGTTTGAAGGTGTCGGGACTGTTGAAAATGTGTATGTTCAGGAAGGCGATATGGTGAGAAAAGGACAAAAATTGGCAACAATTGATAAAACGGATGATATAAGCATGAGCACTGCCACGGTGGCAAAATATAAACAGGCTAAAGATGCTTACAGTCGATTGAAAAGTGTGTATGAAAAAGGCAGTTTGCCTGAAATAAAATGGGTAGAAATAGAAACAAACTTAAAGGAAGCTGAATCACAAATGCAACTGGCACAATCAAGCATTAAAAAGTGTACCATGCGGGCACCGACAAATGGGCTGATTGGCAAACGCAATGTAGAACCCGGTCAGAATTCATTATCGCTGAAGACTCCTATTGAGTTGGTAAAAATCGAAACAATCCTGGTGAAAATATCTGTTGCCGAGAATGAAATAAGTAAAATCAAAAAAGGTCAAAAAGCAAAGTTTTCCATTTCAGCATTGAATGGGAAAACTTTTGAAGGTACAGTGTCGAACGTAGGAGTGGTGGCTGATGAAATATCACGTACATATGATGTTAAGATTATGGCTAAAAATCCTCATTCCGAAATCAAACCAGGAATGGTGTGTGATGTAAATTTGAATACCCGGGTTGAGAAGAATTTCTTATCTGTTTCAAACGATGCGGTAAGCAAGGATAGCGATGGGAAAAACTATGTATATGTTGTATCTCCGGATAAAAAACGTGTCAACAAACAAAAAGTCATGCTTGGTTATTATCACGACAATGGAATAGAAGTAATTAGCGGGTTGAATCCCGGACAACTGGTTGTGAAAGAAGGGAAAGAAAAATTATCCGAAAACAGTTTAATCAGTTTATAATATATAAATGCCGGAGAATATTATAGCAGTGAACTCCTCACAAATAATTGTAGCAGATTATTTATTGACATTGCTTTATTTGCGCGGATTTGCATTACCATACAGCTATTAATTAGCATTACAAAACGTATAATAATCAGTTTATAAAATGGGCCATAGAAAATCAGGAATTATCGAATCCGTTATGCGGAATCATAATATTGTCATAATCGTCACTGTAACACTTATGATAATTGGTGTTGTTGCATTATTAATCATGCCCCGTGACGAATTTCCAAAATTCACCATTCGTCAGGGAGTTGTTGTAGGTGTTTACCCGGGTGCAACTTCTGCAGAAGTAGAAGCACAGCTTACCAGAACTGTTGAAAACTACATTTTTGGATTTCAGGAAGTAAAAAAAGCTAAAACCTATTCATTGTCAAGGGATGGGATGATGTACATATTTGTTGAACTTAACGACGACGTAACCAATGCCGATCAGTTCTGGTCGAAATTCAAACACGGGCTTTCAGATTTAAAAATGACTCTTCCTCCGGGAATACTCGCCTTATTTGCTGATTCCGACTTTGGCGATACCTCAGCATTGCTTATAACGCTCTCGTCAGATACGAAAAGCTATAAAGACCTGGAAGCTGAGTTGAAGAAACTGGAGGCCGAATTTCGTAAAATACCTTCTGTCTCAAAAATCAAACATTATGGTTTACAAAAGGAGAAGATATATGTAAATGTCAAGCCTGAATTACTCAACGAATACAACATCAAATCTCTTTCGCTGTTTGGCAATTACCAGTCAAACGGAGAAATAAGCTATGCCGGTTCACTGAAAGATGGCAATAATGATTTGCCGGTTCACCTGCCAGCAAATTATAATTCGGAAAACGATTTGTCTAATCAGATAGTTTATTCCGATCATGGTGGCAATGTTGTGCGATTGAAGAACATTGCCAGTATTGAACGCCGTTACGCCGATCCGGATGATTACATTAAACAAAACGGGAAAAAAACTATTCTTCTTTCGCTTGAAATGCAGCCAGGCAACAACATTGTTGAATTTGGCAAAGAAGCAGACAAAGCCCTTGCTACATTTCAAAAAAGTTGTCCGAAAGAAATCAAGGTTGCTAAAATTTCCGAACAGCCCAAATACGTAGACGATTCGGTAAAAAATTTCATGAAGGAATTTATGATTGCCATTTTTGCCGTTATTTTAATTACCATGATTTTATTACCGCTGCGAGTGGCCTCGGTTGCCGGAATTACGGTACCTATATCGGTACTTCTGACACTTTGTTTTCTTTACTTTTTTGGAGTTGAACTACACACTGTTTCTTTAGCTTCTCTTATTTTGGTTTTGGGTATGATTGTCGATAACTCCATCGTGGTAATTGACAACCATGTTGAGAAAATTGACCATGGTTATTCAGTTTGGTATGCGGCTATTAAAAGTGCTAAAGAACTTTTTTTGCCTATTTTGTTTGCCACATTGGCTATCATGGCTGCGTATATTCCTTTAGGATTCATGATACCGGGTATTGCGGGTGAATTTATGCGTACTATTCCTATCGTAGTTAGTATTGCATTGGTAGTTTCAGTATTGGTCGCTATGTTTTTAGTCCCTTATCTGAATTTTATTTTCATAAAGAAAGGATTAAAAAAGGGTGGCAATAAAAAGGGAAGTAAAACTTTTTTAGATATCCTTCAATCGAGGTTTGATAAAGGGCTCGAATGGTCATTCCGTTTTCCCAAAACAGTAATTGCATCTGTTGTAGTTCTGGTAGCATTGGCATTCATACTTTTTAATCGCATTGATCAACAATTATTTCCTGAAATGGAACGTAATCAGTTTGCAGTAGAAGTTTATTTACCAATAGGTTCATCCCTCGAGAGAACCTCAAAAGTCGTAGACAGTCTGGAAGCCGTGTTATTGAAGGATAAGCGGGTGACCAATGTGACCAGTTTTATAGGATCCAGTTCTCCACGCTTTCATGTTACCTATGCACCCAATATCCCATCGCCCAATTATGGTCAATTGCTTGTAAATACAATATCCAATGAGGCTACCCGCGAAGTTGTTGAAGAAGAAAATTCGAAATATTCCGAGCACTTTGCCAGCGCGCATGTACGCTATAAGATATTATCCTTACAAGATTTTAAGGCTCCTATTGAGATTCGAATATCGTCAGATTCGGTCAAAGACATTCATAAAGTAGAAGCACAAGTGAATGAAATTCTTAAGAAAACATCGGGTATTGCATGGCGTCGTACCGACTGGGATCAAATGCAGCAATATATAAAAGTAAAACTCGATGGAGATAAAGCCGAGCGTTTGGGATATTCCAAGGATTTGGTGTCTACTTCACTTATGATAGGGCTTGATGGTTTACCGCTCACAACGATTTGGGAAAAGGACTATCCGGTGGAAGTGAGACTTTCAGAAAAAGGTATCAAGCCTAAAAATATGAAAACAGTGGAAGATCAATATGTGACTTCGTTGTCAAGTTTTTCGGCCGTTCCGATAAGGACATTTGCACATTTCTCACCCGACTGGGCAGAGGGAACCATTGTTCGGCGTAACGGGGTACCAACATTAACCGTGCAGGTTGACAATGAACAAAACGTGAATGCTGCATCTATTTTCGACGGAATAAAACCGCAACTAGACAAACTGAAGCTTCCAGAAGGCACTTCTATTAATTATGGTGGCGAACTTGAAGGACAAGACGAAACTTTTATCCCTATGGCTCTTGCTCTTCTAATAAGCATTGTGGGCATATTCTTTATCCTGCTATTTCAATTCAGGAAAGTAAAGCTGGTACTCTTAATTCTATCGACAATGGTATTAGCCTTACCTGGAGCAGCAATAGGTTTATGGTTAATGAATTATCCTTTTAGTGTAACTGCATTCATTGGAATAACCAGTCTTTGCGGCATGGTAGTTCGTAACGGGATTATTCTGATCGATTATGCCCGGGAATTAATCGAAAAAAATAAAATGTCGGTTCGCGAAGCTGCTTTAGCAGCAGGGAAACGCCGCATGCGTCCAATTTTCTTAACATCAGCAGCGGCAGCAGTGGGTGTAATACCTATGATTTTTAGTCGTTCAACTTTATGGGGACCTCTGGGTACCGTCATTTGTTTTGGATTGCTGATAGCCATGGTACTAACATTATTTACTCTGCCTGTACTTTTCTCCCTGGTCTATAAAGATAAGAAAGCCAAGTTTAATGCACTTCAGTCGAAGAAGATAGCAGTGATGATTGCAATAGCTATTTGTACCGTTTCAACAAGCGTTGGGGCGCAATCGTTAAGTTTAGATAAGTGCAAGCAACTTGCACTTATCAATAATAATAAAATCAAAGGAGCTGAATTTGAGGTTAAAGCTGCAACGGAAGAACGTAAAAGTGCTTTCACCGAATACTTTCCAAAAGTAAGTGCTTCGGCTTTGGCCATGAAATCAACCGATTACTTGATAAAATTAAAAACTCCCGAAATGAATCTTCCTGTTTATGATGGAAATCATGCAAATATTGCAAACGCAACGCAGTATGCGTATGTACCATCAACTCAAATCAATGTGCTCAATTACCTCAATACAGCAAGCCTTGACATTACAATGCCTTTATTTACAGGAGGTCGTATTCGATATGGAAATAAATTGGCAGCTTTGGGAGAAGAGGTTAGTCGCAGTCAGAAAACATTGACTACCATTGAGGTACTTGTTGGCACGGAAGAGTTATACTGGACATTAATGTCGCTGAATGAGAAGCAAAAAACATTGTACTCTTATGAAATAATGCTCGACACGCTTTACCGCGATGTGAACAACTACAATAAAGCAGGACTAGTGCAGCGCAACGATTTGCTAAAAGTGCAGTTGCAACAAAATGAATTGCAATCTAACATGTTGAAACTCCAAAATGGCATTGAACTTACAAAAAGAGCCTTGTGTCAGCATATTGGTATTGCTTACGATTCAACTCTGGTTATTGATACTCAGCCATTGATACCACAGTCATTAAATCTTCATTCAGATGCCCAAAATCAGGTTACCAACAGAGTCGAGTATTCCTTATTAAACCAAACCATAGAGGCTGAAGAACTTAAACGAAAAATGACTCTTGGAGAGTATTTGCCGCAGCTTGCTATTACCGGTTCGGGCTCGGTAACCGACATGATGGGAGAAACAACTCATAACGCTTTGGCATTCGTGACACTAAGCGTACCTATTAGCGATTGGTGGGGCGGTTCGCATAAACTTAAGCAACAACGCATGAAAATAGAAAAAGCTAAAACAGAACTACATGAAAATACAGAGGAGCTTAAACTCCAAATAACGCAAGCCGGTAATGACTTGAAGGAAACCTGGTTTCAAATTCAAATAGCCGGTAAATCGGTTGAGCAAGCGCACGAAAACCTGAAAGTTACAACTGATAATTATCGTGCCCGAACTATAAGCATTTCAGATCTTTTGGAGGCCCAGGTTATGTCGCAGAATGCTAATGACAATCTGACGGATGCTAAATGCGTTTACCAGATAAAAATGGCTAAATACTTGCAGGCAACAGGTAATTACAAATGATGGATATTATGCAGAAGTAGCATGTTGTTTAACTGAAGCAGCAAACGCTATGAATGTGAAAATATATATAAAAAAGGTTTTTCATATTATCAAAACCTTACAACTGGAAAATAATACCTTTTACGGTATGAACAGATAAAGCAGGATGTGAAACTAATAGGTTGATTATGATATAGCTAACGATAAAAATCAAAATGACAATGTACTTAGAAACAGTTAAATCAAAAACAAAGAAGATAATAGCCCGTTACCTGAGGATGTCTGAACAGGATATTACGGATGATTCTACCCTGTCTGACTTGGGTGCAGATAGCTTTGACCGAATGGATATAATCTTTCAGATTGAGAAAGTATTTCATATAATCATACAAACAGATGAGCCCGGCCTGCTGTACAACGGTCAGTTTCTGTATTTGTGTAAAGAGGTTGAAGTCCGAATCAACAGTAGAAAAAAGTAATGTCAGCATGAAGTTATAATAGACATTGAAAACAATGATAAAAATTGCTTTTCGCGGACGGAAATAATCCGCTAAGGCATGTCTTTCAAAATCAACTACACAAGCGCATGAAACCAGCAGTTCAAAATCAAACACATGCACATACCGCATTCGTCCGGTTGAATAGCTCCATCTGCACAGCCTGCTGGAAATGTATGGAGGTTTGCCCTAACGATGTGATTGATAAATCATTTTTATTTATAGACGATACTCTGATACATCAGCACGTGCTGATGTACAACGCCGGAAAATGTACCGGATGTATGAAATGTATAAAGGTTTGCGAGTTCGACGCAATCATCATTCGCAAGCAGGATGATGAAAAAACACGACAATGCCGTCATTGCAATAAATAGTGTTCTATTTGTAAAAAAAATCAGGCTATCAGTACTGAGTAAATGATAATTATTATTGATATGTTCTTATCACATAGTTCACAATAGTTTTAAACAGAAAATAATTATTAAATAAAAATATATATAAGCAATGAAAAAAGTAAGTTTTGCAGATAAGGATGTTATAGTCAATATACTTTCCAAATCATTTATCAACGATCCACATATCAATTGGTTGTTAGAAGAAAGTCACAATAAGAACAAACTAAAAATTATAATGGGCTATGTTTTTGAGGAATCGTTAGCGAGGGGAACAGTTTATCTTAACGGCGATAATACCGCTGTTGCGTTATGGAACACAGAGAAGAAAGAAAAGGTTTCGCTCCGGTATATAGTAAGAAACTTGTCATTTCTTCTAAGGGTAGGACTAAAAACTACCAAAAGATGCCTCAGAACAGACAAATTAACCTACAAACAATATCCAAAAGATGGGAGATATTGTCAGTTATATCTTGTGGGCGTTTTGCCCGAATGTCAGGGAAAAGGATTGGCCAGTGCTTTAATGAATCCTATGATTGAAGATATGGAAAGCAAATCGATTCCCGTGCATCTGGAAACGGCAAACACCAGAAATGTAAAGATATACATGAAAAAAGGATTCAATATCATCAAAACTTTACAGCTGGGAAACAATACGTTTTATTGCATGAGTCGATAAAAGATAAGTTGTATTTTATAAGACTGTGTAAATATTTTTTATTCTTTTCTTATGGTTATGGATACAAGACAAAAATACGTCCGATTAAAACACTATTCAATAATTGCAACTAATCAATTTTTTGGACTGGACTTAAGGTTGTCTACTACAAACAGAAACTAAGTAAATGGTATGGGTTTGCACCCGATATTACTATCGATAGGTTAGGAGATATGGAATTCAAAGAACAAAAAATCAGTGAAAAATACTGCCTGCTTTTTGATCTATATACTTTTTATTTAAAAGATTCGAAAGCCTGATTAGTGGATGAATTTTTAAGGATGTTATGTATACATTGAGTATGAAATAATATTTGATGAGGATATTAGAATTTATTGATAAAATATTAACAAAAAGATGGAGTGATTAAAATATAATATGTAGTTTTGTTGTTTGAAAAGAATCATACAATTTGTGTTCGATAAATCATCCATTATGCCGAATCAAAACCCGGAGCAAATAGCCCGCGATCATATTGACAGCAATCTAAGTAGGAGCGGGTGGATCATTCAGGGAATTAAGCGCGTTAACCTGCATGCCGGAGTCGGGGTGGCTGTAAGGGAATACCTGACAGATGCAGGTCCGGCCGATTATGTACTTTTTGTAGACGGAAAACCGTGCGGGGTGATTGAAGCAAAGCGGGAAGAGGAGGGGCATAAATTAAATATCCACGAAGATCAAACCGAAGGATATGCCAAGGCAAGACTCAAACATCTCAATAATGAACCCTTGCCTTACGGGTATATTAGTACCGGCGAAATAACCCGGTTTACCGATTTTACCGATCCGAAACCCAAAGGACGAGAAGTGTTCAGTTTTCATCGTCCGGAGACATTGCGGGATTGGATAAAGAAAAATCAGTCTTTGCGAAGAAGAATTCTGAATTTGCCAGCATTGTCAACGGAGGGGTTACGCGACTGCCAGATTAATGCCATTGCAAATTTAGACAATTCCCTGAAGGAAAACCGTCCGAAAGCCCTGATACAGATGGCTACCGGATCGGGAAAGACATTTACGGCTATTACTTTTATCTACCGCTTGTTGAAATTTGCAAAGGCAAAACGGATATTGTTTCTGGTTGATACAAAGAATCTCGGGGAGCAGGCGGAACAGGAGTTTATGTCCTACCTGCCGAATGATGACAACCGCAAATTTACAGAACTTTACAGCGTACAACGATTAAAATCAAGTTATATAGCTACCGATAGCCAGGTATGCATCAGCACCATCCAACGATTGTATTCTATCCTGAAAGGAACAGAACTGGAAGAATCGGCAGAAGAAGAGAATCCAAACGAACAAAAATACCAACCCAAATTAATACCGCCCATTGAATATGATGGTAAGATGCCGATCGAGTTTTTCGACTTTATTGTGATTGACGAATGCCACCGCAGCATTTACAACCTGTGGAAACAGGTGTTGGAGTATTATGATGCTTTTGAAGTAGGACTAACGGCAACCCCCGACAAACGTACCTTTGGTTATTTCGATCAGAACATAGTGAGTGAGTATTCGCATGAAATGGCTGTTGCCGACAATGTGAATGTGGGGTATGACGTTTTTATTATTGATACCAGGGTAACACAACAAGGCGCCACACTTTGGAAAGGGGAATATATTGAACACCGCGAACGGTTGACGCGCAAGAAACGGATGGAGTTGCAGGATGAGGATGAAAATTACTCCTCGCAGCAACTGGATAAAGACATCGTGAACCCCAACCAGATCAGGACAATTATTCGCTCATTCAAAGAGAACTTACCGGGTATTTTTCCTGACAGGTTTGATCAGTACGGGAATTTTGAAGTACCCAAGACCCTGATCTTTGCAAAAACCGATAGTCATGCCGATGATGTCATACAAATCGTGCGGGAAGAGTTTGCCGAAGAGAATAACTTCTGCAAGAAGATAACCTACAAATCGGAAAAAGACAGGAAGGATGCCGACGACAACGTGATTGAAACAGGCAAGAACCCGAAAGATACCTTATCCGATTTCAGGAACAGTTATTACCCGCGTATTGCCGTGACGGTAGATATGATTGCCACCGGTACGGATGTAAAGCCACTGGAGATACTGCTCTTTATGCGGGATGTGAAAAGCATCAACTATTTTGAGCAAATGAAAGGACGCGGCACCCGTACCATTGACCTGGATACCCTGCAAAAGGTGACGCCTACTGCCAAATACACCAAAGATCATTTTGTAATTGTGGATGCCATTGGGGTTACACGCAGCCTGAAGACCGACAGCCGCCCGCTGGAGAAAAGACCGGGTATCCCGTTGAAAGACTTGTTGCAGGCTGTTGCAGTGGGAGCACGTGATGAAGAATTGTTTACTTCGCTGGCTAACCGTCTGACCCGGCTGGATAAACAAATCACTGAAAAAGAGAAAAAACAATTTGCCAGGTTGGCAAACGGTAAAACCATTACTCAGGTAGTCAGGGGATTATTAAATGCCTTTGATCCTGATATACTCGAAGAACTGGAGACAAAAGTTCGGAATGATCATGCAGGCTCAGCACCAGTAGAAATTGAAAAAGCAATTAAAACAGCGACTGAAAGGTACCAGAATGAAACTGCCAAAGTATTTACCGGGGAACTGAACGAATACATTGAGAATGTACGGAAGGCACACGAGCAACGGATTGATTCCATGAATCCGGACGAAGTGATCCATGCAGGTTGGGATAAAGACAACAAAAACAAGGCAGCAGATCTGGTGAAGGATTTTACGGAATGGATGTTACTCCACAAAGATGAATTGTTAGCTTTGCAGATATTTTATAACCAACCTTTCCGCAGGCGGGAGCTTACCTATAGCATGATAAAAGAAGTGCTGGAGAAACTGCAAACAGACCGGCCTGCACTGACACCCATGCACGTATGGCGGGCGTATGAAATACTGGAACAATGTAACGGCTCAGCACTGAATGAACTAACCGCTATCGTATCGCTGATCCGTAAAGTGAGTGGAATAGATACCACCCTGACGGCTTATGATAAAACGGTGGATAATAATTTTAAAGACTGGTTGTTTAAAATGAATGCAGGCCAACATAACCGCTTTGATGAGGAACAGATGAATTGGTTGCGCATGATTAAAGAGTATGTGACGAATAGTTTCCATATCGATAAAGAGGATTTTGATCTAAATCCTTTTAATGCACAGGGCGGATTGGGGAAGATGTGGCAGTTGTTTGGGGAACAGACGGAGGAAATAATTAATGAATTGAATGAGGTGTTAGTGGCATAAACATTGTCTGAACTGTGATTTTTGATTTATGGGATGAAGATGATTAAGATTGATTAATATCAATAGAATAACAGTTTTTATAGGATGTAATCAATGGTATATATAGTACTAAATGGTAAAATAGATAACACACTTTAACCTGATTATACTATATAGGTTGTTGTTTTTAAAAAATAAAGTATTACTTTTGTAAATCAATTGAAATGGATTTTAGATTCGACAATAAAGACTTAGAAAAACTATACATCGAAGGGAGGTCCAGGAAATACAGACTCCCAGAAGATATTGTAGATAAGTTTTTTGCCCGGATACGACAACTTGAATCCGCAAATGATATACATGATTTGTGGAATGATAAAGGACTGAATTTTGAAAAACTTCAGGGTTATGAATCGAGATATTCGATGCGACTAAAACTGAAATACCGGCTGGAAATGATTGTTGAATGGAAAAACAACGAAAACAGCATTGGTGAATTCATTATCATCGATATTTCAAATCACTATTCTTAAAACTCCTCCTCACATGGCAACAACAAAATTAAAACCCGCCCGTAATTTTGGACCCGGATATTTTATCCGAGAACAAATGGAATACCGTAACTGGAGTCAGGAAGACTTGTCCGAAGTAATGAGCATTACACCGAAACATTTGAATAAAATTTTACAGGACAAACAAGCCATTACGCTTGACATGGCTAAAGTTTTGTCCGAAGTGTTTGAGACATCACCCCAATACTGGTTAAACCTGGATGCCAATTACCGTTTATGGCTGGAACCCGAAAAATCGGAAAAGGAATTACAAGCTGAGATGAAAGCTAAGATTTATGAACGTATGCCGATACGGGATATGATACATAAAAACTGGATACCCAATTTTACAAACTTCAATGAATTGTACAATAGTGTATTGGCATTCTGGCAGGTAGATAAACTTGATTTTGAAGCATGGGATCAAAAAACAGTACCTTTGCTGGCCCGTAAATCAGAAAGTTTTAACCAATACAAAGCAGCCTACACCTACACCTGGTATCACAAGGCCATGCAAACAGCCGGACAATACAAAGTCTGTGAATATAACAGAGAGCTTTTAATTGAGCTTTATAAGAATCTCCATTTGTACACCATGCAGGATAATGGGTACAATGTTTTTATCCATAAACTGAATGAAGCGGGCGTAGTATTTTTTATATTGCCCCATTTGCAAAAGACTTACCTGGATGGTGCAGCATTCTACTCCAGCGGAAATCCGGTTGTAGTATATACAGGACGGTATAGACGGATTGATAATTTTTGGTTCACAGTAGCACATGAAATCTGCCATATACTGAATCATCTGAATACACCCGAGACATTCTTTGTGGATAATTTCAATGAGGAAGAAATAAACGAGCTGGAGGCAGATGCCAACGAGCATGCTTCGTGCCAATTAAAGCATGAGGAAATATACAGCTACCTGAAGCCAAAGCTTAATTACCTGTCACAACAAGCCATCATTGATTGTGCGAATGCCTTACACATTCACCCGGCTGTGATCATAGGCAAACTGGCACACGAAAAAACAATATCCTATGCCAACCAAAACCTGTTCAACGAAAATGTGCTGGAACGAATTGATCCTGCTTTTATAAACTAATAGATGAGCGTAGAAAATAATATACCAGAGCATTGGCAGATAGTTAAACTAAAAAGTATAACAGAAAATATTCAATATGGTTATACAGAATCATCCTCAAAAGAAAATATTGGTCCAAAATTTCTCAGAATTACAGATATTCAAGACAATAAAGTTGAGTGGAATGATGTTCCATTTTGTAAAATAGATAATGAAATAAAAAGTAAGTATTTACTAAAAGATGGTGATTTAGTCTTTGCAAGAACCGGTGCAACAGTAGGGAAAAGTTTTCTAATTAAGGGAGCAATACCAGAAGCAGTTTTTGCCTCCTATTTAATTAGAGTTAGAGTAAATCTAAAAATAGATGAAAAATATCTATCTTATTTTTTCCAATCTCCAAACTATTGGAATCAAATAACTGAAGGACAAGTTGGAATTGGGCAACCCAATGTAAATGGGACAAAACTTGGTCAATTAAATATTACTATTGCTCCTTTAGAAGAACAGCTTGCCATAGTATCCAAAATAGAAGAACTACTCAGTGACCTTGAAAATGGTAAACAACAACTACTTACTGCACAACAGCATCTGAAAGTGTATCGACAGAGTTTGTTGAAGGCGGCGTTTGAGGGAAAACTAAGTCTGAACTGTGATTCTTTTGATTTATGTGATAAAGATGATTTTAAAAAGGAGGCTCTTAATCACAACAATCAAAATACTCACACAAATCAAGGTTCAGACAATTTGCCGAAGGGTTGGCGTTGGGTCAAGTTAGGAGATGTTTGTTTAAATGTAGAATATGGTTCATCGACAAAATCAAAAAAGGAAGGTAAAACTCCTGTTTTAAGAATGGGGAATATACAAAAAGGAATATTTGATTGGACTGATTTAGTGTATTCAGATGATGACATTGAAATAAGTAAGTATTTGCTTAAAAAAAACGATGTGCTCTTTAATAGAACAAATAGTGCAGAATTAGTTGGTAAAACAGCAATTTACAAAGGAGAACGACCAGCTATTTTTGCAGGATATTTAATTCGGATAAATAGAATAGAGTCAATGATAGATGCAAATTACCTCACATATTATCTAAATACTCTTGCTGCTAAACAATATGGAAATTCAATAAGAAGTTTCGGTGTAAATCAATCAAATATAAACGGGACAAAACTTAAGACTTATCCAATTCCGCTACCAACTCTTGTTGAGCAACAACAAATCGTTGATGCATTAGAAAGCAAACTCACCGTTTGCGATAAGATAGAAGAAACCATCAAGGAAGCTTTGCTGAAAAGTGAGAGCTTGAGACAGAGCATATTGAAGAAGGCGTTTGAAGGTAAACTAGTATAAATATAAATTATAAATCTTCATTTTATGGATCTCAATGCAAAACCAATTGTTTACATATCCTATAGTAGACAAGATATTGAACTTGTTAGCATTCTCAAAAACAGTTTGATAGAGTTTGAAATTAATGTAATTTATGATGAGATACTTCTTAATGCAGGTGTAAATTGGAGAGAAAAGCTGATAAATGGAATAAAAAATGCTAATTGTGTTATTATTCTAATCACAAAAAATAGTATTTCTTCTAAATATGTAATGAATGAATTAGGATTTGCAAGAGGTTTATTTACAAATGACGAAAATAAAATTTTAATACCGATAATTTATGGCGATATTCCAATTCCTGAATTCATACAAGACGTTCAAGTTCTTTATTGGAATAAGTCAGATGTTAGTTATAAAAAATTGATAGACAATATTGTAAGTTCACTTTCACACAATAAAAAAAATAAGAAAAATTCAATAAAATATCCTATATTAAAAATAGAATCTGAAAATGAGAAGAAAATAAATGGGGAGAAAATAAATGAAGATAACAAAATGGATTTAGAGTTTGTAAGAATTTACAAACCATTCTATTTAACTGAAGGTGATCTCAAAAATACTGATGATCAACTTGACTTTGAGAATGATATAAATTCATTCGCATCTGTAATCTCACTCAAGAAAGTTTGTCCACCATTAGCTATTGGACTTTTTGGTAATTGGGGCTCTGGTAAAAGTTTTTTTATGGAAAAACTTTCTGATCGAATTGATCAAATTGCTAATTCAGGACAACAAGATGAGTACATTGAACATGTTGTTCAAGTTAAATTTAATTCATGGCATTATTCCGATTCAAATCTTTGGGCTAGTTTAATAACTCATATTTTTGAAAGTCTTCATGATTTTGCAACAAAAAGAAATTATGGTGCCGATGCAATTCATGCTATTTATAAAGATCTTATTATTACTAGCTTTCAATTGAAAGAAACACAAAAAAAACTTGATGAAAAGATTGCTCAAGAAATCATTTTAGAACAAAGAAAATCGGATTTAGAAGGGATCATAGAACAGAAAAAAGCTAGTTTAAGTATTTGGAATGCAAGAGATTTTATGAAAATAATTGCTTCTGATCCATTTATTAAACATGATTTTGAGAATATTAAATCTGAGTTTGAAGAAGAAAAACTGATTGATAACATTGAACAAATTGATTCAAAAATAGTTGAATTTAATAATTCCAAGGGGCTAATAGTTGAAACTTTCAATTTGCTTAAAAAGAATAGCATGGGTAAATGGGTTATGGTGTGGCTATTATTAGCTTTATCGATTTTATTAATTTACTTAACACAAGGCCCATTTAAGATTTTTGTTGAAAAAATAATTAGTCATGGAATAGTTATTTCAGGTATAATTTTAAGTTATTTGACTATAATATCTGCGCAGTTATCCCCATATTACAAAAAGGTCAAATTGTTTTATAAAAGATTAATTAGCTTAAAAGAAACAATCGATAAAGAGAAAGAAAAAGTTAGAATTAACGAACATACTGAAATTGATCGTTTAAATGAAGATATTAGTAATTTGAATTCGAAAATTGATAATATCGTAGTAAATCAGGTTCAAATTAATGAAAAGAAAACTAAACTAGAAAATGAAATAAATGATATAGGTAGCGGAAAACAATTAGCTAGTTTTTTAACTAATAAATCAGAGGATCAAATATATAATAATAATCTAGGCATTATTTCATGGATACGTAAGGATTTTGAGAAACTAAATGAACTTTTTATTAAACAAGAGGTAGTTAATACCGAAGAAAATAATATTTCATCTGAATTAAAGATAGACCGAATTGTTTTGTACATTGATGATTTAGACCGTTGTAATGAAGATGTAGTTGTGAAAGTTTTAGAAGCCATTCATTTATTGTTGGCATTTCCCCTTTTTGTTGTAGTCGTTGGAGTTGATCCACGTTGGTTAAATAATGCTCTTTCTGTAAAATATAAAAATTTATTTAGTTTAAATGGGAAAAAGTATAATTTTGTTGGAAATGAAAGAGAACAAGACGATTCAGAAGAAGAAAATTCATTATTTTCAGGTGTTGCAACTTCATATGATTATTTGGAGAAGATATTTCAAATTCCTTTTGCTTTAAAACGAATAAACAAAACTGGAAGAGAAAAGTTGATTGAATATTTAACTAGAAACGAGATGTTTGGTGGAAAAAAAACACCTATCAAACAAGATAGGGCTGCATTACTCAATCAAGAAGTTCAGAAATTAAAGAACAAAGAAAAGCAAAAAGTAAAAACAATGCAATTTCCAAAAGTAGTTGTTGAACAATTGGTTGTATTTACTGATTTCGAATTAAGCTATATGCAGAAGATATCTTTACTTTTTGGTAACACTCCAAGAACAATTAATAGATATATAAATATTTATAGAATAATAAAAGCTCATGGTAATTTGAAAGTTTCAATTGAGTTTTCAAAAAATGATTACATGCCATTAATGTTTGTTCTTGGTGTTGTTGTTGGATATTCTTCTTATGCTGAAGAATTTATATCTAAAATATCTGAAGCTAATAATATGAATTTTGGGATTTTTATTCTAAATATTAATATGGATGAGCCATTTATGTCTTTAATATCACTTATATCTGAAGATTTATCAGATATTCCAATTGAAAACTTCAAACCAAATTTAGAATTAATATCTAGATTTTCTTTTAGAACATTATTAATATAAAATTGAATAAATTAAAAAATGAGCAATAACACCTACTCTATAGTTTCCAAAGTATGGTCATTCTGTAATCCGCTGCGTGATGTGGGCGTGGGTTACGGTGATTACCTGGAGCAACTTACCTACCTGCTATTCCTGAAAATGGCCGATGAATACAGCAAGCCACCTTATAACAGAACTTTGAATATCCCAACCGATTACAACTGGGAAAGCCTGACAGGACAAAAAGGTGCAGAACTGGAAATTCATTATGTCAACTTATTACGGGAGTTAAGCACCGAAAAAGGCATATTGGGTCAGATATTTACCAAGAGCCAGAACAAGATACAGGACCCTGCCATGCTGGCTAAAATCATAGATATGATCGACAGCGAACAATGGCTGGTGATGGGTGCCGATGTAAAAGGTGATATTTATGAAAAACTGTTGGAACAAAATGCTCAGGATGTAAAGAGCGGAGCAGGGCAGTACTTTACACCCCGTCCGTTGATCCGTGCCATGGTGGAATGCATCCAGCCGCAACCCATGAAGACCATTGCCGATCCTGCCTGCGGTACGGGTGGTTTCTTCCTGGCAGCGTATGATTACCTGGTGCATAATAACAAACTGGACAAGGACCAGAATAAGTTCCTGAAACTGGAAACCTTTTACGGTAACGAGATTGTAGCCAGTACCCGCCGTTTGGCATTGATGAATATGTTTTTGCACAATATCGGCGATATCGACAGTGATAACTTTATTTCACCGGCTGATGCATTGATAGCTGCTTCGCCTACTACGTATGATTATGTACTGGCAAACCCGCCATTCGGGAAAAAAAGCAGCCAGACCTTTACCAATGAAGAGGGTGAACAGGAAAAAGACGACCTGACCTATAACCGCCAGGACTTTTGGGCAACGACCAGCAACAAGCAACTGAACTTTGTGCAGCATATCCGTTCCATGCTTAAGACAACAGGACAGGCAGCGGTTGTGGTACCTGATAATGTATTGTTCGAAGGTGGAGCCGGTGAAACAGTCCGCAAGAAATTGTTGGAGACAACCGATTTACATACTATACTACGTTTGCCAACAGGTATTTTCTATGCCAATGGTGTAAAGGCAAATGTTATCTTCTTTGATAACAAACCTGCCAGCAAAACTCCGTGGACAAAAGAAATATGGGTATATGATTATCGCACGAATGTGCACCATACCTTAAAGAAGAATCCGTTGAAATTGGATGATCTGAAAGATTTTATAACCTGCTACAATGCAGAAAATATATTTAAACGCAAGGAGACCTATCATGCAGAAACCAACCCCGATGGACAATGGCGAAAATTCAGTTATGAAGAAATCATTGCACGTGATAAAACCAGCCTGGATATTACCTGGCTAAAGGATAAATCATTGGCAGATCTGGATAACTTACCCGATCCGGAAGAGTTGGCAGCAGACATTATTGAGAATCTGGAAGCCGGATTGGCAAGTTTTAAGGAGATCATGCATACATTGAGCATGAAATGATGTTTTTTGCAGTTACTTGGTAGAGAACAGATTGATAGAAAGTATAACCGAAAATTTGAGATCTTGATTTATTTGATTAATTTTAACGCGAAATTTCTGGACTAAAAAATGCAGTTATAAATAGAGGAAAATAACGCCTTAATGGAATTTTATAATTTATTATATTAACAATTAATTTTATCAACGTTTATGGATTCTTACATTTCAGAAAAAATTGAAGTAAGTCAGACCTTGCTAATACGTAAGGTGTATGTATGGATGTGCGCAGCATTACTTATAACAGCCGGAACAGCCTACCGGGTATCAACCTCGGAAGAGCTGCTAAGTTTTATCTTTTCAAGCAAAATGAGCTTCTATGGTATCATCATTGCTCAATTTGCCATTGTATGGTTCTTGTCGGCAAGGATTAAAACGCTTTCATTTACAAGCGCCACTATCCTGTTTGCTTTATATTCAGTGCTTATGGGTGTTACCATGTCCTGCATTTTTGTGGCCTATACGCAATCGTCCATTGCTTCTACGTTTTTTATTACGGCAGGTACATTTGCAGTCATGAGTGTTTATGGTTTTACCACGAAAAAAGATTTGACTTCCATTGGCGGTTTACTTTTCATGGCATTAATCGGATTAATTATAGCATCTGTAGTCAATTATTTTCTGAAGAACTCTGTATTTGATCTTGTAATATCCTGTATGGGTGTACTTATTTTTGTCGGATTAACAGCTTATGATACTCAAAAAATCAAGGCTTTGGTTAATCAGGAAAATACGGAAGAAAACCAGAAAATGGCTATCATTGGATCGTTAATGCTTTATCTTGACTTTATTAATCTGTTCCTGTTTCTGTTGAGACTTTTCGGAAGAAGAAGATAACCCGTCGAACCGGTGAATCAGCATCTTTAATCTGAACAGATTGAATACCCACAAACTTTTATTTTGTTACTAACAAGAGCTTAAAGATTGTGGGTTTTTTAATAACCTGTCATGGAAAGTCGGATTACGTCCATCGTGCGGATGTAATTGCATTAATTGGGAGTTGTGAACGGACTGTCAAATTTTAATAAACTTCGATATCTATGAATGACGATTTAGATTATATTGAGAATTCCCATAACTTTGACTTTCAGGATATGACCGATGAGAAAGTCGAGAAATGGGGCAACCTGCTTTTTCAGTCCGATATACCGTTGGATGAAAAGAAAAAGGCATTGGGGATATTGGCTAATGTTGGCAATCTGATTGCGTATAAACATCTGAAAAAGTATGCCGGACAGCCGGATAAAGAGTTGGAAACATGGGCTTCACTGGCTTTGGGCGAATGTACATTGTTTTTACACGGTGATTTGTCAGGAGAGGATGAACAGGACTTTGTTTATACGGGCGTGGGTCCTCATAATAATATGATAAGGATTTACTTTTTGCTATTGCCCGTGGAAGATGGGCAGTATTTAGAAGCATGGCAGCATAAAGTTATTGAGAATGAGATGAATTATGTAGCCCGTGATTTGAAGTGTGAGTTGGAATGGTTTGATTTTAAACCAAGCTATACGGGGTTCAGCCTGTTAATGCCCATCAATATGTCCGCTGCAACCATTATAGAAAAAGGGATAGCAAATTGTAACCAGTTTGGCGGCTTTCTGCTTGAGGAGTATTACTGTGGAACCGGTGTGCCGGATGAAAAGGAGATAGAAGAGATCATTCAGATTGTAAGATACGGGGAGGAGGAGACAGTTCATTAAATTCTTTTCACCTGCTATTTAAAGCTTATATTTGATTTCAGACAGGAAATATTATCGTTGGGAGAGGATGCTGAGGTGCTTTCACCGGCAGGTTTCAGGGAAGAGACAGGAAAGCTGCTCTTCAGAATGAGCGCATATTATCAAGATGATAAGATTCAGAGACATCAGGATAAAACGGGGTTTTATCCTGATGTCTGTTTAAAAGGTCTTACATGTAGTCTTTATAATAAGTATAACTTTGGGAAATTCATTTTTCAGGAATCCTGCCTTTAGAGTGAAAACAGAGCAACCAGGCCCATCGTGCAGTCATAAAATACACTTCACAGGCCATAAACGAGTCGAAAAGCGCTCCATTACAGCAAAGGATCAAAAAAAAGTTAGACAATAAAGGCATTTTAATTCAGAAGCTTAGGGTTTGTTTGATGGAAACAATCGAAAAAAGGGGTAATAAAGTTTGGTTTGTAAGATAAAATCGAGTACTTTTGCACCCGCTTTAAGAGAGAAGCCTGTTTGTAGTTTCAGTTTTCAGTAATCCTTTTGTAGAAAGGGATTTTTCGAAAAAGAGGGGCGAAAAAATAAAAAGAAAACATTTTGAAAAAGATTTGTTAGTTTAAAAAAAAGCGTTACCTTTGCAGCCGCTTACAGAGGTAAGGTTTTTACAGAAAGCAGATAGATTAAGTAATTGAATAAAAAACAGTTAATAGTCGAAAAAGCTATAAGAAGAACACAAGAACAGCTC